>VOFC01001749.1_pt1 | contig 140901 bp, 180 predicted proteins | sample 5384161 | NCBI WGS metagenome assembly VOFC01 (sample SAMN12384722, study PRJNA508395) | human gut metagenome | isolation source: healthy gut B | host: Homo sapiens | reverse complement strand
TGGTTAGAAACCCAGTACTGCAGGGGTGGTATCCCAACACCGGCTCCCTTACGGCTGGCGTTACCATTTCTTAGCCTCCCACCTATCCTGTACATGCAATACCGAATCCCAGTATCAGGCTGGAGTAAAGCTCCATGGGGTCTTTCCGTCCTGGCGCGGGTAACCAGCATCTTCACTGGTATTTCAATTTCACCGGGTGCGTTGTTGAGACAGTGCCCAAATCATTACGCCTTTCGTGCGGGTCGGAACTTACCCGACAAGGAATTTCGCTACCTTAGGACCGTTATAGTTACGGCCGCCGTTTACTGGGGCTTAAGTTCAAAGCTTCGCCTTACGGCTAACCTCTCCCCTTAACCTTCCAGCACCGGGCAGGCGTCAGCCCATATACCTCACCTTTCGGTTTCGCATAGACCTGTGTTTTTGCTAAACAGTTGCTTGGGCCAATTCTCTGCGGCCATCTTACTGGCACTCCTTCTCCCGAAGTTACGGGGCCATTTTGCCGAGTTCCTTAACAACACTTCTCCCGCCGGCCTTAGGATTCTCTCCTCATCCACCTGTGTCGGTTTACGGTACGGGTATCCTGCAAACAATAGCGGCTTTTTCTTGACAGTCAGCTCACGTGCTTCCCTACTTATTTTCAGTCCACATCACGTCTTCAGATTAAAGAGCGGATTTGCCAACTCTTCTCCTACCTCGCTTGTACCGGTCTTTCCATTCCCGGCTCACGCTCTCTGCCTGTGTCCCCATTACTCTGAAACCTTAGATATTCGGCCGGAAGGATTCCCACCTTCCTCTCGCTACTCATTCCGGCATTCTCTCTTTCTTAAAGTCCACAGCTCCTTCCGGTACAGCTTCGTCTCTTTAAGAATGCTCCTCTACCAATTAAATTCTCAATTCCTAAGCTTCGGTAGTGTGTTTCAGCCCCGGACATTTTCGGCGCAGGACCTCTCGACTAGTGAGCTATTACGCACTCTTTTAATGGATGGCTGCTTCTGAGCCAACATCCTAGTTGTCTTCGAAATCCCACATCCTTTTCCACTTAACACACATTTTGGGGCCTTAGCTGTTGGTCTGGGCTCTTTCCCTTTGACCACCCAACTTATCTCGGATCGTCTGACTCCCATACATCATCTACACGGCATTCGGGTTTGATATCCCTTAGTAAGCTTTGACGCCCCCTTAGGAATTCAGTGCTCTACCTCCGCAAGACTCGTATGAGGCTAGCCCTAAAAGCTATTTCGAGGAGAACCAGCTATCTCCGGGTTCGATTGAATTTCTCCCCTATCCACACCTCATCCCCACCCTTTTCAACGGATGTGGGTTCGGTCCTCCATTGCCTTTTACGGCAACTTCAACCTGGACATGGATAGATCACCCGGTTTCGGGTCTACTCCGACTGACTCTTCGCCCTATTCAGACTTGGTTTCCCTTCGGCTCCGGACCTTTAGTCCTTAACCTCGCCAGCCAGCGTAACTCGCCGGACCGTTCTACAAAAAGTACGCGGTTGAGCATATAAAGCTCTTCCACAGCTTGTAAACATATGGTTTCAGGTTCTTTTTCACTCCCCTCCCGGGGTCCTTTTCACCTTTCCTTCACAGTACTATGCGCTATCGGTCACTAAGTAGTATTTAGCCTTACGGGGTGGTCCCCGCATCTTCCCACAAGGTTCCACGTGTCTCGTGGTACTCTGATCCCGCCATGTCAACTCGTCTTTCGCTTACGGGGCTTTCACCCTCTCTGGCCGGCTTTCCCAAAACCGTTCTGCTAAACTCATTGAATCAATTCCGCGGTCCGAACCCCAGCATGCACGCACGCTGGTTTGGGCTCTTCCGTTTTCGCTCGCCGCTACTCACAGAATCACATGTTGTTTTCTCTTCCTCCGGCTACTTAGATGTTTCAGTTCACCGGGTTCCCTTCCTTAAGTTATGTATTGGCTTAAGGATACTTGAGGTTTGCTCAAGTAGGTTTCCCCATTCAGAGATCTCCGGATCAAAGGCTATTTGCACCTCCCCGAAGCTTTTCGCAGCTTATCACGTCTTTCATCGGCTCTTAGTGCCAAGGCATCCACCATACGCTCTTATCAGCATAACCAACTCGACCTCATCCCACGGAATGGGATAATGTCCACACATACATAGCGTTGTATGCGTTGGTGATAGTCAATTTATTTTAAGTCTGTTTTCTTCAGACTGTAAGTTAATGTTGTTAACATTACCTCGGATGTCTTGATTAGATATTTATCTAAATCTATTGATTTTTACTATATGCAGTTTTCAAGGTACATAAGATGAAGTTCCTTATTCAGTTCTTCATCCGACTGATATTTTCATCAGTCATTACATACACAAATCTCTTTTTGTATATCTAATCACTGGTGAAACCAGCTATCATAACAGCACTGCCCTGCTGATTGGGTTGGCGGTGATAAGTTGTTGCTCATCTTTGCCTGTATCTATATGTTCAACTTCGGCAGCGTCTCTGCCTTAGTTTCTTTCTTTAGATTTGGCGGCCACCTACTCTCCCACACCGTCTCCAGTGCAGTACCATCGGCCGCTTAGGTCTTTACCATCGTGTTCGGGATGGGAACGGGTGTTACCCCTAAGCGCATCGCCACCAAAAGGTTTAGGTTACTTGATAACCCAACAATAGACAACAGTAAAAACTCTCTACTTTTTTTCTTCCTTAGAAAGGAGGTGATCCCGCACCTTCCGATACGGCTACCTTGTTACGACTTCACCCCAGTTATCGGTCCCACCTTCGGCAGCTCCCTCCTTACGGTTGGGTCACTGACTTCGGGCGTTACTGACTCCCATGGTGTGACGGGCGGTGTGTACAAGACCCGGGAACGTATTCACCGCGACATTCTGATTCGCGATTACTAGCGATTCCAGCTTCATGTAGTCGAGTTGCAGACTACAATCCGAACTGAGACGTTATTTTTGGGATTTGCTCGACCTCGCGGTTCTGCCTCCCTTTGTTTACGCCATTGTAGCACGTGTGTAGCCCTGCTCATAAGGGGCATGATGATTTGACGTCATCCCCACCTTCCTCCAGGTTATCCCTGGCAGTCTCTCTAGAGTGCCCGGCCGAACCGCTGGCTACTAAAGATAGGGGTTGCGCTCGTTGCGGGACTTAACCCAACATCTCACGACACGAGCTGACGACAACCATGCACCACCTGTCATCCCTGTCCCGAAGGAAAGGCAACATTACTTGCCGGTCAGGGAGATGTCAAGAGCAGGTAAGGTTCTTCGCGTTGCTTCGAATTAAACCACATGCTCCACCGCTTGTGCGGGTCCCCGTCAATTCCTTTGAGTTTCATTCTTGCGAACGTACTCCCCAGGTGGACTACTTATTGCGTTTGCTGCGGCACCGAAGAGCTTTGCTGCCCGACACCTAGTAGTCATCGTTTACGGCGTGGACTACCAGGGTATCTAATCCTGTTTGCTCCCCACGCTTTCGAGCCTCAACGTCAGTCATCGTCCAGTAAGCCGCCTTCGCCACTGATGTTCCTCCCAATATCTACGCATTTCACCGCTACACTGGGAATTCCGCTTACCTCTCCGGTACTCTAGATTGACAGTTTCAATGCAGTCCCGGGTTGAGCCCCGGGTTTTCACATCAGACTTGCCACTCCGTCTACGCTCCCTTTACACCCAGTAAATCCGGATAACGCTTGCACCATACGTATTACCGCGGCTGCTGGCACGTATTTAGCCGGTGCTTCTTAGTCAGGTACCGTCATTTTCTTCCCTGCTGATAGAGCTTTACATACCGAAATACTTCATCGCTCACGCGGCGTCGCTGCATCAGGGTTTCCCCATTGTGCAATATTCCCCACTGCTGCCTCCGTAGGAGTTTGGGCCGTGTCTCAGTCCCAATGTGGCCGGTCACCCTCTCAGGTCGGCTACTGATCGTCGGCTTGGTAGGCCGTTACCCCACCAACTACCTAATCAGACGCGGGTCCATCTCATACCACCGGAGTTTTTACCCCTGCACCATGCGGTGCTGTGGTCTTATGCGGTATTAGCAGTCATTTCTAACTGTTATCCCCCTGTATGAGGCAGGTTACCCACGCGTTACTCACCCCGTCCGCCACTCAGTCACCAAGATCTTCATCCGAAGAATCGAATCAAGGTGCTTCGTTCGACTTGCATGTGTTAAGCACGCCGCCAGCGTTCATCCTGACCCAGGATCAAACTCTCGTTAAAAGTGTTTGTATCCAGTTCAGAACCAACTAACTAGCTAATTCTTCCCTTTTTACTGTTGTTTTGGTTTGTTTAAAAACCGTTCTTAAAAATCTTCTCTTAAAGAAATTTTCAAGGGTTGTTGTTGTCTATTGTTCAGTTATCAAGGTTCTTTGTTTGTGTCGTTCTTTTTTCAAGCGACAGCTTTTATATTTTATCAAAAGCCTTTGTCTTTGTCAAGAACTTTTTATTTTTCTTTCACTGCCGAATCCGTTTGATTACTTCTCACTAGCAGTGTATTTATGCTATCACATTCAAACTTTTCTGTCAACCACTTTTTTAAAATTTCTTATAAGTTTTTTTATCATCTTTACTTATAAATCTTTTCTTCGAACTTTTTCTCTCCTCAGGGACTGTCCGCCTCCGCGCCTTCCTCTTATTCAAGTAAGTCTGTTCTGTAGTTTTCAGTGCCGTTCTCAGCGACGAATGTTATCTTATCATAGCCATTTTTAATTGTCAATGTTTTTTATATATTTCATGCAATTCAGAATATTCTGAAAAATTAGCATCTGCGTTCCCAAACACTAACAGCTATTGCAAGCTTGCTTGCACTAAGCTGATAGGGTTGGGGAACATAGGGCGAATGCCCTTAACCGAAAGGACGTCAGTTCTTTCGGTTGTTGCAGATGCGTAACATACATTCTAAAACACGACAGCTATTGCAAGCTTGCTTGCACTAAGCTGATAGGGTTGGGGAACATAGGGCAAAAACAAAATTGACATAATCAACTTAATCTTCGAATCAGTTTCAGGATTCTGTTTGCACAAAGACGGATTTCTTTTTTCTGTAAGTTTTCCTTCTTTATACGCATCACGAATGTTTTTATCATCATCCGGATTTCCCGGCATAATAATATCATTTCCTGCTGCCACACAAACCCACGGAATGCTTCCATCCTCCGGTACTGTTGTATTCCAGTCAGACATGATAACTCCGTCAAACCCCCACTCTTCACGTGCAATTCTTGTACAAAGGTCCTTGCTGTTTGCTGCATGCACACCATTGATCAGATTATAGGAAGACATGATTGCAGTTGGTGCACCCTCTTTCACTGCAATTTCAAAACCTCTGAGATAAATTTCTCTCAATGTTCTTTCTGATATGTGTGCATCAACACCCATGCGGTTATCTTCCTGATTATTACATGCAAAATGCTTGATTGTAACACCACATCCCGGTCTGCTCTGAACTCCTCTAGTCACTGCTGCTGCCAGTGTGCCTGCAAGGAATGGATCTTCTGAATAATATTCATAATTTCTTCCACATAATGGGTTTCTGTGAATATTCAATCCTGGTGCAAGCCAGAGAGATTAATATGAAATTCTTCCATCTCTGCCGCAACCTTCCGTCCAAACTGTTCCATCAGTTTTTTGTTCCAGGACTGTGCAAGTGCTGTTCCTACCGGAAATGCAGTGCAATACTGATAGTAACGTTCTGCGCCCTCATGGTCTTTTCTTCCAATAAGATAACCATTTTCAAGTGAACCAAGCACACCTGTTCCATAAACTGTATCTTTCTCACGGTCTACTTCATAAGTTTGCTGCAGGCGGATTCCGGCCGGTCCGTCTGCCATGATCAAAGATTGGATTCCGTATTGATCAAGCAGTGCTTCACTCGTCTCTCCTGCTGTTCCCGGCACTTTAATTCCAGATGCTCCAAGTGTACTTCTGATTTCAGACATATTTCCATACATAAGTGGAATCAAATCTTCTACAGGAATCTCCGTTTCTTCCGAAATCTGCATACTTTCTTTTCTTCTGCCTCTGGTTCAAATAATACGTTCGGAAGTTCCTCAAGCAGTGCTGTCCACTCTTCTGCGCGTCTGCATAATTCTTCTGCACAGTCTTTGATTTCAACAACTTCACTATGATCTTCCAGTTTCTTTGTTTTCTCCATTATTACATCAGCAGATACCTTTACCCCCGCTGAAAGTTTTGCCTCTGACAAGCTGTTTCAATCCATATTCCATAAGCACCTGCCTGGATTCTCCACTCCTGCTGCTCTTCCAAAAAGCTTGCGAACGCCTTTGCAGGAAGAACAATATTCAGCATCTCTTTCTCTCCCGGTTTCAGTTCTTCTGTCTTTTCATATCCGACCAGACGACGACGGAATTCTTTTCTGCTTCCATCCTGAGGAAGAGAAGCATAAATCTGCACAACTTCTTTTCCGCTGTATGTTGTTCCTGTGTTTTCTACCTCAACAGTTACTGTCACACCTTTCGAATCAGTATTTATACCGCAAAGTCGAATGTCAAATTCTGTATAAGACAGACCATAACCAAATGAAAATAATGGTTCAATTCCAAAGCTGTCAAAATAGCGGTATCCAACATAGATTCCTTCCGCATATTCTTCCGTCTCAAGATTTCCGTTCAAATAGCTGAACTCCTCTGCTGCCGGACAATCATCGTAGCGTTTTGTCCATGTTGTTGTCAGCTTTCCACTCGGTGTAAATTCTCCAAACAATATATCAGCAACTGCATTTCCACCTTCCTGTCCAAGCTGGGAAATATTCAGGATTGCACATATATTTTCTGTTCCATCCAGCAGGTCTGTAAGTTCTACCGGTCCACCTGCATTAATGATCAATACAGTTGGGATTTTCTGCTCATTCAGGAAATACAGATCTTTTTCTTCCTGGTCACTCAGATAATAATCCCCTTTTCTTTTTTTCTTCTGTCCTTTCCTTCGCCGGAAATACGGCTTATAACATAAACCGCTGCTTCTGCAGCCTCGATATCTTCATTTGTCACCGCACGGCCATCCGGCATGGCAAATGGATTGGCAGCATAGGCATCAAACGGATTGTCTACATGTTTTGCAGCTTCTAAGATCTGCTCCTTCCACTCTGTTCTCGCCTGCTCATAGCGGTTGTGATAATCTTTCAGCCACTCCTCGCTTACAATACCCGCGTTTTTCTCTTTCATTCCGGCATATATAGATACACTTTCTCTGTTATTTACATCTCCGGAACCAGTACCACCTTTAATCGTCTTCTCTGCCCCAATCCCCAAAAGTGCAATCTTTGTATCTTTTTTTTAATGGAAGCAGTCCTTCGTTTTTCAACAGAACAATTCCTTCTTCTGCTGCCTCACGTGCAAACACAGCATGATCTATTTCACGCTGGCAAACTTCTGTACTTCTTGTTCCACTATGTTTCAAATTCTTTTCCATTTACACATCTCCTTAATTCAATTCGAACATCCGTGAGACTTGGCGCGTGATTCTGGTTAGCGAAGCTGACATATTCCTATCAGAATCACTGCGCATCCTCGCGGAGTGTTTATCTCAGTCGGAGATTGGACTCCCACTGAGACAAATTTTTTGTCGCTCGCCACCTGAAGAGGTGGGAGTCTTCTCGACTGAGATAAACCGACTGTAAGAAAAAAAGCTGCCCACTAAATGACAGCTTTCCTCCAACAACTTAATTCTTATTATTCTTTTACGCCACCCAGCGTAACACCTGCGATGATATATTTTGACAGAAGCAGATAAACAATAATGATCGGTACGATAGCAACAGTGATCATCATGTAAATCTTACCCATATCAAAGTTCATATAGTCCGCTCCACGAAGTGTTGCGATCAGGATCGGGACTGTCATCTTATTCTTTGACTGAATGATCAAAGCCGGAACGAAGTAATTGTTCCAGGAACCTACGAAAGTAAAGATTGCCTGAACTGCGATCGCCGGTTTCATGATTGGAAGTACAATGTGGTTAAATGTCTTAAATTCTCCAGATCCATCTATTCTTGCCGCTTCTACAAGAGAAATCGGAAGGGAAGACTGCAGATAACTGTACATGAAATAAAAATACAGCCGGTGATGCAATTGATGGAATGATCAATGGAAGCAGAGAATCATACATTCCCATGTTCGTGACCAGTTTCAGGAATCCCATTGCAGTAACCTGTGTCGGCATAACAAGGATTGCCATGATGAAAGTAAATGCTACTTTCCCTTTAAAATCATAAGCATAAAGTCCATATGCTGCCAGAGCTGAAAAATAGGTACATAATGCTGCTGAACACCCTGATACGATCAAACTGTTCAAAATACCACGGAACATCAGGGAAGCTTCCGTCATTCGCTACATTTTTTAGATTTGTAAAGAAATATTTTCCCGGCAGTGCTGAGAATCCCTTCTGTAGCTCTGCATGAGAACGTGTTGCATTTATAATCAATACATAGAAGAAAAACAGACACATAAAAGATAACAGAATCAATACGGTATGTGCCAGTATGCTACGTCCACGACTTGACTTTGTTTTTGATTTCATTATCTCTTTCTCCTTTCTGCTTTTGCTCTTTTCTTAGCTGCTTTCTTAGAACCATCCGGATCGTTATCATTTGTCATACGATATACAAAGAAACAGAGGATTGCACTTACGATAAACAGATATACAGAAAGTGCACCGGCCATTCCATAGTTTTTGCTCTTCAGATGACTGTTCAGGAACATGATCAGTGTCATGGATGTTCTGTTCGGGTTACCCTGTCCATTTGTCAGGATCTGAGGAACATCGAACATCTGAAGTCCGCCAATAATGGATGTGATCAATGTATATGCCAGAATTGGACGGATCAAAGGCAGTGTAATATAGAAGAATCTCTGGATACTGTTACATCCATCCAGGTCAGATGCCTCGAAGACGTCCTGACTGATTCCCATGATTGCTGCCATCAACATAATAGTTGTATTTCCAAACCACATCAGGAAGTTCATAAATCCGATCAACGATCTTGTTCCAAATACAGATCCAAGGAAATCGATCGGTTTTTTCAGGATTCCGATTGACATCAGAATTGAGTTAATCGGTCCATTTGTTGAGAACATTGTAAAGAATAACAATGCAAATGCAGATGCCATAATCAGGTTTGGAAGATAAATGACAACTTTGAAAAACTGCTGCCCTCTAATCTTTAATCGGACATCAGTGAACCACGCTGCAAGTACCAGCGCGATCACAATCTGAGGTATAAATCCGATCACCCACAGAATTAAAGTATTCACTCCATATTTCAGCATATCTGAATGAAGAAGACTCACATAGTTTGCCATTCCTATAAAATTCGGTCCAACCTCTTTAATTCCTGATCGGTAATATTCAAAGAAACTATACCTTACTGTATCGATCAACGGTATCAATGAGAAAATAATGTATGCTACGAAAAAAGGAAGAATAAATATATATCCCCATTTTCCATAATCAATACTTTTTTTCTTTTTTTCATAATGGTTCTTCCTTTCCACAATATCTTCTAACAAAACAGAGGCTCTGCTGTCACAGAGCTCCCTGCGTTAGTAGCTGTTCATTCCAGACATTATTCGGCCAAACAACCTCTGTAATGTCAGGATAACGTTCTTTGATTGCTGTTTCAAAGTTTGATTTTGCTTTCTCAAAGTCAACTTTGCCCTGGAAGTAATCGCTGAATGCGTTCTGGATCAACTCCACACATCCCTGATCGTAAGCGGAAAGTGGTGCGATCTTGATGTTTTCAGCAACTGGTGCAAAGTACTGGAATGGGTTCTGTCCGCCAAGGAATTCTGAACCATATGTAGCATCATCGTTTGCTGCTTCCTGCATACCGGATTTTGTATTTGTAAAGTCTGAGTAATTCTGGGAGATCTTTAACAGATTATCTTTTTTGCTGTCATAGCAAGGATAATGTCTTTTGCATGTTCCGGATTATCTGTACCTGTTGCAACATGGATGTAAGATCCTCCCCAGTTGTATTCCTGCGGTGGGTTTGTTACTGCCCATACACCATCTTCTCCATCCCAGTTTGGTTTCAATGTAAAGTCAATTCCCCATGCCGGGAAGAGGAATGCAAATACTTTGGATTCAGATCCCATAGCTTTGTTCCAGTCATCATTCCACTGACCTTTTACTGTCGGGTTTAAGTAACCTGCATCCAGCCATTCTTTTGAATCTTTAATCCACTGCATGATCATTGGATCAACTGTAACCTTTGTGTCTCCATCTTTTACCCATGAATTAGAAATGTTGTTTCCATAGAGACGGAATGTATCAGCATAAGAAGCAAATGCATAATATCCTTTCTGCTTCAATTCTTCTGCTGTCTGTTTCATAGCAGCCCAGTCTTTTACTTTTTTCACCTACAGCAGTCGGATCGTCTGTTCCGAATACCTCTTTTTGCAATATCACGACGGTAAACCATTGTTCCCGGGCAGCACTGCCATGTAGATCCTCTCTGAACCCCGTCTGCATCAGATGCTGTTGTTTTTGTGAAGTCGTACTGATCTGCAAGATCTTTATCCGGATCAATTCCAAGGTCCTTCAGTGGTACTGCAGTGTCTGCTTCAGCATCTGTATATTTGTATACATAATCTGTCTCTGACAGGAAGATATCTACTTTATCATCTGTATCAACATCTGCCTGTTTCATAAGTGCCTCATCAAGTTTCTGCTGATAAACTCCATCCTGGTTTGGATTGATGATCCAGTGGATCTCTGTTCCATCTTTCAATGTTGTAACAGTTCCATCTTTGGATGTTGACTCAACTTCAGGATATACAGCTTCCAGTCTCTCACGGAACTCATCATTCCAAGAATAAATGTTAATTACCTTTCCTTCTTCTGTACTGGCCTCTCCGCCATTTCCACCTTTGCTTCCACAGCCGGCAAGTGATCCAACAGCAACTACTGTTGCCATAAGAATCGCAACAACTCTCTTTTTCATTTATAAATCCTCCTTTATCTAAGCACTCTGCTATGCTTTTCTTGTTGTTGAACTAAATATACCATCTTTTTTCCTCCGATTATATTATTTATCTTAACAAAATGTCAAATTCATGTCATAATATAAAAAAGGAGGTTTTTTATGACTTTATCTAATGAATGGTACAATACAGAACTCGAAAACAGCGAATTAGAAACTCTTCACAGATCACCAACTGTAGAATATTCTTTCTATAATGCTGTACGCTCCGGCGACATGGAAGCAGTCATTAAAAACTGTTCCGAAGATGAATTTATTCGCCTGGAGGGAACGGGTGTTCTATCCCGTAATGCGCTTACTAATATAAAATATCATTTTGTTGTCACCACTGCAATGTTGACCCGTTATTGTATCGACGGTGGGCTCGAACCAGAGCAGGCTTACAGGCTCAGTGACTTCTATATTCTGAAGATGGACACCTGCACAACCGTCCGGCAGATTGCGGATCTTCACCATGAAATGGCTAAAGACTTTACCGGCAAGATGGTTCTTCAGAAAAAAAGTTCCATCTTATCAAAACCCGTTATGCAATGTGTTGATTATATTTACAGTCATATCAAAGAAAGAATCACGATTCAGGTTCTTGCTGACCACACCGGACTTTCCACGAATTATCTTTCACGCATTTTCAAGCAGAATCTGGGAGTCTCTGTCAGCGATTATATCCGTGAACAGAAGATAGAAAAAAGCAACTCATCTGCTGCGATACTCAAACAAATCAATTGTAGATATCGCAAATTATCTTGCATTTTCTTCACAGAGTCACTTCATCCAGACATTCGAGAACTTTACCGGTCTCACTCCAAAAAAGTACCGGGACAAATACTATAAAAACATGTGGTAAAATCAGATTTCTTCACAGAAGAATTCGCAGATTTTTCCCACAAAAAAATACTGTCAGAAAGCAATTCTCTTTCTGACAGTATTTTTATCTTTTTTTAATCTGTCGATTATACTAATTCAATTTCAATCTTATGTGTCTCTTTCACTGAAAGCATCTGAATCTCTCTCTTTGAAAGTATTGTACACCTTTCGGCTGTTATTTCTAATGCTTTTCCATCGCAAGCTGCTTTCTGGATCTTCAACTGATCAAATTCTTTCTTTTTCTTTATTATAGAATATAATCTCAAAGTTCCTTCCGGCAAATGTCATCTTAAGTACTGCTTTTCCATCCTGATTATACTGTTCCGGCATAAGTGCAGGTGCGATCTTCAAGTCACCGCAATCTCCTTTCACCCCAAACACTTCTGTGATCATGGTAAGCATATACCAGCTTGCAGCGCCTGTCAGATATGCATAGATGCCTCTTCCCTGATTATCAAAATATTCCGGAAGTCCAGGATACATCTTACTATTATCAAATTCCATTGCTGCATCTAAAAGTGCCTGAAGTACTTTATTTCCTTCTTTTGCAAATCCTCTCTGGTACAATGCATTGGCGTACATGACAGCCATATGGGAGAACACTGCTCCGTTTTCCTTCTCCCCGTAAGCAAATCCAAACATTCTTCCAAGATCAAATTTTTCCTCATGGAAGTTTGTGTTCAAACGGTATCCGCCGGCTTTCTGATCATAAAGATACTTGTCTGCACTCCTGCAGATAGATTCCACCTGATCTTCTGTTGCCGTTCCACTCATAATGGCAAATACTTGTCCGGTCAGCATCATTCTCACGCTTTCATCCATAACGCCTTCTACTTTTCTTCCATGGTTATCATAATAGCCATTAAACCAGCCATCTTCTCCATCCTTCACCCATTCGTTGGCACGGATGTTTTTCATCATCCAATCTGCTTTTCCCTCAAGATTAGCCGCAAGTTGATCCAATCTTACAACAATTGTGTCTCCACTGATATTATGTTCACATTTCTTTGCGTATCCTGCAAGGAGTGCCTGCTTACGTGCTGCATCTTCATACAGTTCCACGCTTCCTGCAAGAAGATCTTCCATCTCATGTGCAATTTCAATCTTGCTGCTTCCACTGATTTCTTCCAACTGACGGAGTGTTTTTTTGCAATATTTCTCAAATTTCCGGCATAAGCACAGGTAAATGCAACACTTTCACCCTTCTCCCATGCCATGTCCAGTGCATCATTCCAGTCGGCACCATGAAGACGCATTTCATTATGCTCTCCTACATCATAGAACGCACACAGATTCTGTAAAAGAATATGCTCCAAAACTGTTCCGAAATAAATGTGGTCTCTTTCTGTTTTCTGCTTCTGTCCATATTCGCTGTTCCAAAGCTTATCATGTGCAGTACCTCTCATAGACTGCAAATCTTTAAAATACGGAACCTTTTCAAACAGAACATCCATATCTCCTGTCTGATCCAGATACAGACGAGTCGTTACAAATGGCCAGAATGCATGATCCATCCAGACACGTGTAATATTGTTTCTGTCTGCAATAAACTCACCCTGCTTATTTCCGATGATTGTCGCATTTGTTCCATCAATTCTTACTCCGCCATAATTATCCACGATCATCTGACGGACGTTTGAGGGATCCATAATCAGAAGTGCAAGGCAATCCTGCCAGAGATCTCTCCAGCCTCTTCCTCCTTTTCCATAATCGTGATATGGAAGGAAGGAACATCCATAAATTCTTCTTAAAAATTGGCTGGAAGCAAATCCACTTCAGATAATTGTCTGTAAACTTCATCACCGGTTTCAAACTCTACATTTACTTTTTCCGTCCAATACTTTTTCTTTGGCAAGCTCGTTTTCCGCCTGCTCCTTCGTACCAAATAAAGTACAGATTTTTGGAATGGAAGCCTTTTCTCCCAACACACTCCGGCAAGAACAACATACTCTATTGATTCATTTGCTTTTAATTTTCTGCGTTCAAACCTGAATGCCCCAACAGCCTCTTTCCCCTCCAGAATGGCAGCCTGCGGTACATCCCGTTTTTTCTACACGTACTGCTTCCGGAATCAGGAAAGAACCTCCCTCTCCCCAATAAAGCTTTCAACAGTCGGATAAAACTCCTTCGGGGCATTTCCTTCTGCTGTAAAACCATATACAAAATAAGTCGTATCATTTTTTCTGATGTCCACGCTCATCAAAGGATAATACCGGTGTAACTTCTACGCCACATTCTTTCGTGTCGATTCTGTGAAGAAGTGATGTGACATGTCTGTGATCTCTAATATTATCAGCACTTCTTCCATAAACCGGAATGGCAACGATCGGTGTTACTTCCTGTTCTTCAAAGATTTGTAATCTTGATCAACTGAATTTCTGTTGTGCCATCAATAGAAACAAAGGATGTGATTTCTGACTGAAGATCATATTTTTTTGAAGTTCTTGTCAACTTCTGCCACATCATTCCTGCTTCCAGAGTACTTTCATCCTGTCTGTCTGTATATTTATCAAACTCCTGCTCCGCTGAAACTCCACATGCTGACCAGTAGCCTTTTCCTTCTACCCGACACCAGAAATTTCTGGTGCCACGGTTATTGTGAAGGTTTTCAATGCTGACAGGTTCGAGAAGGAAATGATTCTGGGTCCGTTTTACTATCTCCCCCAAAGTTGGTGTAATACTGGATTTCAGACCTTCTTCTCCTGCCAGTGGTAAGTAAAGTCCACTATAATTTTCCGGATTTGTAATCGTAAATGTTCCGTTTTTATCTGTAAAATTGATTTTTCTCATGCCCAGTCCCTCGTCATTTCATTTAAGAAAGGAATAATTCTACCTCTGTTGTCTTTGTTAACTTCTCCTGTGGAATATAATTATCTTTCATTTGTTCTCCATTTACGAAAAGTTTTTCACATCCTGACTCTGCATGCCCCGGATTTTTCACAACGATATGTAAATGTGAACCTCTGAAATCTTTTTCGATTTCAAATTCCTCCCACTCTTTCGGTACTGACGGAGCAATCTTCAGTCCATAGAAGTCTGGCCGCATTCCGAGAATTCCTTCTACACATCCCACCATAACCGTAGATGCTGTTCCTGTCAGCCAGTGTACATGAGAACGGCCGAAGTTCGGGCTGTGTTTTCCTTCTGTAAACTGTCCATAGCAGTATGGTTCAAGTCTTCTGATCTCTGCACGATTATTCTGTGCAGCCGGTGCATTTTCAATAAAATAGTTAAATGCTCTCTCTCCGTGTCCACGAAGCGCCTCTGCAAGAATGATCCATCCCTGAGACTGTGAGAAAATTCCTGCATTTTCCTTTGTTCCGGCATTGTAGATCACAGCCAGTGCACCTTCAAATGCATGTGCATGATACGGAGGATCCATCAGGATTGCACCATATTCTGTATTCAGTTTGTCATATACATTCTGAAGTGCAAGATCTGCCTGCGCTTCATTTGCAAGCCCGCTGATCACAGACCAGCTCTGTGGGTTCAGCCACATATTTGCCTCCGGATCTGTGCGCTGTCCGATCACTTCACCATCCTCTGTGAAGCCACGAATAAAGCGGTCTTCGTTCCAACAGAGATCCTGGATCAGTTTTTCCAGCTTCTTCTGACTTTCCTCCAGATAATTCAGATATTCTGTGTCTTTCTTATACTCAGCAAATTCCTTCAAAATTGTCATTGCATAGTAGAACTGTAATGCAACGAAGGTTGACTCTCCATCTTTTCCCAGTCTTAAGCAGTCATTCCAGTCGGCATAAAGCCCTGCCGGCATACCATGCTTTCCAAGATGATTCATGGAGAAATCTACTGCACGTTTCAAATGCTCGTACACGGTACCTTCTTCTTTATTTGCAAACGGAATCACTTCATCGATAAATTCCAGATTTCCCGTCTCGAAATGTATTTGTATACTGTCGGGAACAGCCACAGCGCATCATCTGCACGATAAGCCGGGTGTCCTGTCTCCTGCACATAAGAAGCATCATCCGGTGTATCCTCGTGTCCCGGATTGTGTGTGAATTTTACAAGTGGAAGCCCTCCACCATTATTTACTTGTGCAGAAAGCATGAAGCGGATCTTCTCTACTGCCATCTCCGGTGCCAGATGGATCACACCCTGGATATCCTGTACCGTATCACGATAACCGTATCCATTGCGCAGTCCACAGTAGACAAACGACGCTGCACGTGACCAGATAAATGTCATAAAGCAGTTATATGCATTCCATGTATTGATCATTGTATTAAATTCTTCGCTTGGTGTCTTCACCTGGAAATGGGACAGATGTCCATGCCAGTACTGGATCAGTTCTTCCAGTTCATTTCTGCAGATTGTTTCACAATCCTCATAACGAGACATGATTGTTTCTGCATCAGCATCTTCTTTCATACCAACAATAAATGCTATTTCTTTTGTCTCTCCCGGATATAAAGTCAGGATTGTAGCTAATGCTCCACATCCATTTTCATTATAATTTCCTTCACAATTTAAAATACCATCTTCCACTCCGACCGGATTGTTGTATCCATGATATCTTCCAAGGAAACCTTCCCTGCTTCCACACCAGGAATCAACCTTTGCACCTGCAAGTCCGAAGAAACGGTCAACAACGATCTTGTCATCCACATCTTTTCCATCTTCCAGCTGATCCAGATTGGCATGGATCATCTGGCGCACACGGTTTCCACGGAACACTGTTCTTGTAATGAACTGAGAGTACTGAAGATTTACCTGATCCTGCTCGTAATTGCTGTTGTTTGTAAATTCTGCATAGCCTGTTACATTGATCTTGCGCATGCGATCTGAGGTATTTGTCACTGCAAGATTCCATACTTCATAAGACTGATTCAGCGGAACATAGTATCTTACTTCTGAATGGATCTGGCTATAATCAGCCATCATCTTTGTGTATGCTGTACCATGATGACATTCGCTCTTATAAGAATTCAGATCTTTTTCCTACCGGCTGCCAGGAAGCTGACCAATAATCTTCACTCTCCTGATCTCTTAAGTAGATATATCTTCCGGGTTCGTCAAACTGGTTAAAGATGTATCTTAAAATTCTTCCGTTAGCTCCGGATTTTGCAAAACTGTATCCGCCTGCATTGTTTGAAATAATTGCTCCATATTCGGAGATCCAAGATAGTTCACCCAAGGTGCCGGTGTATCTGGTCTTGTAATCACATATTCTTTTTTCGATTCGTCAAAAAAAACCATATTTCATACTTCACATTCTCCTATCACACTTATTATAAACAAATTGCAGCTATTCCTACTATCTGCAATTCTATCTTTACTGTGATAAAAGAATATCAAATCAGAACACATTAATATACAAAATAAGAACTCAAAATATCAAATTCGTGACATGACAAAAAGGACTTATTTTACTCCCGTATCAGCTCGCTTGTATAATATACTCATTTCATGTTAAGATACTATCAGCTTTATATATGAAAGGATTTTCTCATGCCTGGTTTTATTTTACATTTAACTGCAGCCCAGATGCTGCGAAGCCATCTTCACGAGTACCCCGATTTTCCTTATCCGATTCAATCTGTAAATGATTTTCTGATTGGGAATCTTCTACCGGATGCGACAGACCAAAAAGAGCTTTCACATTTCCGGAATCCTGTTTATCGTGATAAGATGATGGTATTTCCGGATTTAACACGTTTTACTGCTAAATACGCCTCTCTTCTTTCTGATTCCAGTGTTTTGGGCTACTATTTTCATTTATATATCGACCGTCGGTTTTTCAAGGATTTTATTCCGGAGATTGTTGATTTTTATGATGAAACCGAACAGCTTACAGATATAAAAGAAGAGATTGCGACCGTTTATATCAGAAATTTCCAGACTTATATCCCTTTTGAAAAATATCTTACTGAGGAATATTATTATGGGGACTATACAAAGATGAATACTTATCTTGTAAACCGCTATCAGATTCCACTTGATCTGAACGCACAGATAATAAATCCCGGGATTAATGAAATTCAGTATGGAAATGTACAGCAAGTCCTGGATTCATTGCATGGATATCTCAGTGTTACCGTGGATGCAGTAAATGATCTTAAAGTATTTCCACTTGATAAGCTTCTTGCTTCACTTGAACAATATACGATTGAATTTTTAGCTAATCCTTTATAGAAAAAACTCTATTATCCCTGCCATATTCTAATCCGGAAGAGATAATAGAGTTTCTTATTATTTTACGCGATCTCTGTCGTACTTTCGAACTGAGAATTATACAGATCTGCATAGAATCCGCCTTTTGCCAGAAGTTCTTCATGATTTCCCTGCTCTATGATATGTCCGTCCTTCATAACAAGGATCAGATCTGCATCACGGATCGTTGATAATCTGTGGGCAATAACAAAAAGCTTGTTCTTCCCTTCATCAGATTGTCCATCGCTTTCTGGATCATTTCTTCTGTACGGGTATCAACTGAACTTGTCGCCTCATCCAAAATCAGGATCTTCGGATCTGCAAGGATTGCCCTTGCGATTGTGAGGAGCTGTTTCTGTCCCTGGGATACATTACTAGCTTCTTCATTCAGTTCCATATTGTATCCACCCGGAAGTGTCTGGATGAAACGATGCACATGTGCCGCCTTCGCTGCCTGAATCACTTCTTCCTCTGTCGCATTCAGTTTTCCGTAACGGATATTGTCACTGATCGTACCATGGAACAGCCAGGTATCCTGCAGAACCATTCCGAACATTTCACGGAGTTCACTTCTATTGAAGTCTCGGACATCGTGTCCGTCAATCTTGATCGAACCTCCATTCACATCATAAAAACGCATGAGCAATTTGATCATTGTTGTCTTTCCGGCTCCTGTCGGACCAACAATTGCGATCTTCTGGCCTTCTTTCACATCCGCTGAGAAGTCATTAATGATGATCTTATCTTCATTATATCCAAAACGTACATGCTCAAATTCAACATTTCCCTGAAGATTCTCTACAGAAACCGGATTCTCTACTGTCTGATCTTCTTCCGGTCCTTCCAGGAACTCGAAGACACGCTCTGATGCTGCAGCTGTTGACTGAAGCATATTCGCCACCTGTGCGATCTGCTGCAATGGCTGTGTAAAGTTACGGACATACTGAATAAATGACTGAATATCTCCAACCTCGATCACATCCTTAATTGTCAGATATCCGCCAAGGATTGCCACTGCCACGTAACCCAAGTTTCCTACAAACTGCATTACAGGCATCATCAAACCGGAAAAGAACTGGGATTTCCATGCGGAATCATACAGCTTATCATTTGTTTCATTGAATACTTCAATTACTTCCTCTTCTTTATTAAATGCCTTGATGATATTATGTCCGCTGTAGATTTCCTCTACCTGTCCATTCACATTTCCAAGGTATGTCTGCTGCCCTACGAAATATTTCTGTGAATGTTTCATTACGAATCCGATCAATCCGGCAGAAAGCGGAAGAATCAAAACTGCAATCACTGTCATCAGCGGGCTGATTGACAACATCATGATAAATACACCAATCAGAGTTGTAACCGATGTGATCATCTGAGTCGCACTCTGGTTCAGGCTCTGTCCAAGTGTGTCAACATCATTTGTCACACGGGAAAGCACTTCACCTACCGGCTTTGTGTCAAAATAGCTCATCGGCATGCGGTTGATCTTCTCGGAGATTTCTCTTCTCAAACGGTAGGTTGTCTTCTGAGACACCCCCGTCATCAAATATCCCTGCACAAAACTGCAGATTGCGCTGATCACATACAGGCAAAGAACAGTCAGCAGAATCTGTCCGATTTTACCGAAATTCATTCCGTCTCCACCGGAAACTTTACTTACAAGTCCATTGAAAATCTCTGTCGTTGCTTTTCCTAAAATCTTCGGTCCGACAATATTGAATATTGTTCCACAGATAGCAAACACGGCTACGAAAAATACTTGTACTTTGTAAATTGCCATGTGGCGGATCAGTTTCTTCATTGTTCCTTTGAAGTCTTTTGCTTTTTCATTCGGTCTTCGACCGCCATGCATTCTAGCCATGAATCTGATCCTCCTTTCCATCTGTCTGCTCATTTAACGCTGCTTCTAACTCTTTCCTGGACAGCTGGGATTCTGCGATTTCACGGTATACCGGACAGTTCTTGAGAAGCTCCGCATGAGTTCCCTTACCTGCCACTTTGCCTTCGTCCAATACTATGATTTGCTCTGCATGCAGGATCGTGCTGATTCTCTGTGCAACGATCAGCACCGTACTTCCGCTTGTCTTTTCAGCCAACGCACGGCGGAGTGTTACATCCGTCTTATAGTCAAGAGCCGAAAAACTGTCATCAAAAATAAGTACCTGTGGATGCTTTGCAATCGCTCTTGCAATAGAAAGTCTCTGCTTCTGTCCACCAGATACATTCGAACCTCCTTGTGAAATCGGGCTCTTATATTTCTCCGGTTTTGTGTCAATAAATTCTGTTGCCTGCGCAATCTCTGCCGCCTCGATCATCTCATCATCGCTTCCATGTGAATTACCAAACATGATATTAGAAGCAATATTTCCTGAGAACAGGACTCCTTTCTGCGGAACATATCCCAGCTTCTCACGAAGTTCATGCTGTTTCACTTCACGGATATCTACACCATCCAGCGTAATATCTCCGGATGTCACATCATAGAAACGTGGAATCAGATTTACCAGCGTAGACTTACCGCTTCCGGTACTTCCGATAATCGCTGTTGTCTCACCCGGCTTCGCTGTAAATGTAATATCTTCCAGAACATCTTCTTCTGCTCCCGGATAACGGAAGGATACATGATCGAAAGTAAGTACTCCTTTTCCGTCTTCCGGGAAATGTTTTTCTTGCTTTGGATCGTGGATCATTGTCTCACTCTTCAATACTTCCTCAACACGGTCTGCTGCCACAGCTGCTCTTGGAAGCATAATTGAAATCATACAAAGCATTAAGAATCCCATAATGATCTGCATCGTATATTGGATAAATGCCATCATATCTCCAACCTGCATCTTTCCATCACTGATTCCATGTGCTCCTGTCCATACAATCAGAACAGATACACCGTTCATGACTAACATCATCACCGGCATCATAAATGTCATTGCACGGTTGACGAAAAAGATTCGTCTTCGTCAGTGTGCGGTTCGCATCATCAAATCTCTCTTCCTCATGCTTCTCTGTACTGAATGCACGGATAACCGGAAGTCCTGTCAGAATCTCTCTTGTTACAAGGTTCAACTTTTCAACAAGATTCTGCAGCACTTTGAACTTTGGCATAACAACAAGGAACAGCAACAAAACTACAAATGCAATGATGATCACTGCAAGTCCGATGATCCAGGACATCGACACATTCGTCTTCATTACCTGCAGCACTCCACCGATTGCAAGGATTGGCGCATACAGAACCATACGAAGCAGCATAACAATCAACATCTGGATCTGCTGGATATCATTCGTACTCCTCGTAATCAGTGAGGCTGTTGAAAACTGGTTGAACTCATGATTGGAAAAGCCCACAACCTTATGGAATACTCCACTTCTCAGATCACGTCCTGCACTTGCCCCAACTCTTGATGCCAGAAATGCAACCATAATACTTGCTACCATTCCAAGAAGAGCAAGTGCAGCCATCTGACCTCCTGTTTTTAACAGATAATGAATCTGTGTCTGCTCCATGTCCATTCCAAGGTCTTTATATGCACTCCTGCAGAAGCTCACTGATGCCTGATCAAGAATTGTATCCGGCATCTCTGACATCTGCTCTTCAATCTTCTCAACCATTGTTGCTCTCTGCTCAGCCGGAAGCATTTTCAGAAGATCAAACATAGACATGTCATCCAGTGACACTGCCTGGGATTCCGTCTGGGATTCACTTTGTGGCATTCCTTCCGGCATTGTCTGGTCTGCCCCTTGTGGCATGCTCTGCGCCATTCCCTGGGACATCTGCTCTTTCAGCTTGTCTTCCATCTGTTTTGTTGTATCACTTCCGGACTCGATTCCGGATGTCATCATCATTGGAATCTGAAGAATATCTTTCAGATTCTCCATCGTATTTTCCTCTTCAGCAACAGAATCTTTCAAGACATAAGCTTCTTTTTTAAGAAGTATTATCTTCTGTATATGCATCCATCACCGTCTGTTGATCGTCTTCCGATACAAACAAAAGCAATTTTTCCATTTCTTCTGTTGCAATCTGTCTCGGTACTTCATCTTCAATACCACCCTGCTGGATCCCTACATTTACAATATCTGATGTGTAGGCCGGCAAGGACAGATCACAATACGCCTGCACAACCAGAATCAGCACGATCGCAATCATAGCTTTCCAGTATGATGCAGCGTATTTGAATAAGTTCTTCATAATCTGCGTATTTCCTTTCCTGGTAATTCTCTTCAAGTTACACAATCTATTATAAATCACTGATTTTCAGTGACAGTAATCTACTTCATTCACTACTCCAGATTCTCTAAGATTTGCAAGAGTAGCCGACGAAAAAGCATCTTCTCTTCCGCAGTCATTCCTTCAAATACAATTTCTTCCAGTTTCTCAGCTGTCTTGATCACATAATCTATGCAATCTTTCCCTTTCTGTGCAAGGGTAAGGCGCATCACTCTCTGGTCCTGTTCATCGGCTTTTCTTGTAATATAACCTTCCTGCTCCATCTTCTTGATCATCGATGTAATTGACGGCGGCGTTACATTCAAACGCTTCATGAGTTCCTTCTGAGACATGGAATCTTCCTGATGAAGGGCAAATAAAATACCTGACTGAGCTCTGTTCAGATCGTATTCCGCATACAATTCCTGAGCTTTCTTCCCGATCAGGCGCATACTCTGTCCCATCAATCCAAGTAATGGGGCATCCTCTTTATGACACTTCACGTTCTTTTCCCTCCTTGATTATTGATACATTCTACAAAAAAAATTCTGACTATCACTTTTTTCACAGAACGAATAGTGAAAATTAGTTAGTTAATTAACTAAATGAAAATATAGTACTTTTCACAAAGTAAGTCAATATTATTTCTATTTTTTCACACTTTCTTAATACTTTTTGCACACAAACAAGTTAGATAGTTAATTAAATTTAATATATAAAAATGATGAAACCAAATGGCTGACACCATCTGATTTCATCACTCCATCTTAAAAAGTGAACAATAACTAAAACTCTTTCTTTTTCATGACTCTCATACTGTAAATATAAGAAATGAACCATACAAGCAGACTCAGCACGATAAGTGCAATCGCAATTTCAAAATCGCCTATCCCTTCTATCATATACAAAATACTTTCTTTTTAACCCCAGGTTATCCATCACAAAAGAGCCAATTGCATAACAAATTGCAAAAACAATTAAAATTGCAATTGGTAGCACTAATCGTCCTTTCTCTCCTTCAAACCTTAACCGAATTGCAATCGTAATTCCCGCAATTGCCTGAAACACAAAAAATGTGATCAACTCCATTGCCAGCATTTCCAGATCAAACACCTCTTCAGGATTTATGAGTACAGTGATTCCTGCACAGATTACTCCAATACACCATCCACACGCTGTCATGATAAAGGAAAAAATATATTTTTCTCTGACATATATTTTTTTATTTACGGGTAAAGAAAATAAATACATATATCCATGATTGTTTTCATCATAACTAATTGTATTCCCCGCATATACTGCTATAACAGATGGGATATAGATTGCAATAAAAGTAGCTGTCTCCTTTTTCCGTCAGCGTAAAAAATAACGCCACAAACGCTAACACAAAAAAAAGATTGCCACCTTGCCGAAAAAACAACCGAAAATCCTTTTCCAAAAGTCCTCTGATTCCTTTCATCACATCCCGCCTCCTGTCAACATCAGAATCACCTGATCGAGTGATCCGCTTTCCACTACAATTTCCGGATAATTTTCTGTATAATACTGCTTCTCATTTGTCAGACAGGCAATTCCGAAATTTTCTTTTCTCTCTTTCAGGATATAGTTTTTGTCTAAAGCCTGATACTGTTCCTCGCTGACTTTCAACATGGCATACTTTTCAAGAATTCTATCCATCTCTTCATGAAGTACGATCTTTCCTTTATGAATCACATAAATATCATCACACAGATGCTCTAAGTCTGAAGATATATGTGAACTGATCAGGATACTTCTCTCCGGTTCTTCTTCCATATATGTTCTCAAAATATCCAGCATCCCTTCTCTTGCTCCAACATCAAGACCGGCTGTCGGCTCATCCAGCATCAGGAAATCTGCCTGATGCGTCAATGCAATGATCAGATTCAGCTTTGCTTTCATTCCAGTTGAATACTCTTTTAAGAATTTATCCAGTGGAATCTGATATCTTTCACACATCTGAAGAAATTTTTCTTCTTCAAACTTTGGATACAATTTGGCAAGAACTGCCTCAACATCTTTTCCTTTCAAATATCCGCTGAACCCTGCTTCTGCCAGGACTACTCCCATCTGTTCTCTCTCTTTCTCGCTTAACTCTTGCGGTGTTTTTCCAAGAATCTTTATCTCGCCGCCATCATAAGAAATGAGTCCTAGCACTGCCTTGAACACGGTACTCTTACCGGCTCCGTTCTCTCCGACCAGACCTGTGATCCTTCCTTTTTTTTCTACATTTAGCGAACAGTCTAACTGAAATTCACCGTAGCTCTTCTTTACCCCTTTGATTTCTAACATAATTATTCATCCTCCATGATGAGTTCAAATAAGGAACGGATCTCTTCCTCTTTCATTCCGCAGCGCCTTCCCTTCTGTATCACCGCTTCCAGATCCGCCTCAACTTCTTTCCTGCGCTCTTCTTCCATCAGCTGTATGTTCGAAGCCGCTACATACGTTCCTTTTCCATGAACTGTGACCGTCATGCCCTCCGCTTCCAGATTGTCATATGCCTTCTTTACGGTAAGTGCACTGATCTTCAGTTCCTTTGCCATCGTTCTCACTGACGGCAGTATATCATTTTCTTTTTAATTGTCCGGAGATAACCTGTGCCTTGATCTGCTCCATGATCTGCTCGTAAATTGGCACCATAGATGTGTGGTTAATTATAATCTTCATAAGCAACCTCCTGTTGTAAACAGTATATAACAGTATATAACTGTTGTCAACTGTTATATACTGTTTGTTTTTTTTCAATTTTCAGGGCATTGTTTTATTGTATTACTCCGTTATCCAATATTTCCAGCATATTGTAAACCATTTTCTTTCTTAAAATATAAAAAAGAAGTTTCCGATACAAGCTTTTCATCTTATATCAGAAACTTCTTTCTTCATTTGCTCTATTTCATTATAACCTTGCAATGTTTCTTATTGCTAAAAAAAATCGCCACAGCCTCATTCACACTCTTCACACCCAGCAGCTTGATTCCCTTAACATCCTTCACCGTCTTCATGCACACTTCCGGAAGGATACACGTCTCGAATCCAAGCTTCTTCGCCTCAGCCACACGCTGCTCCGGCATATTCACCGCACGTACCTCACCACTCAGACCAACCTCACCGAACACGATCGTTTTTTCATCGATGGGACGGTTTCGATAACTGGACACCAGTGCCATCACAATCCCAAGATCGATCGCCGGCTCGTTCATCTTGATACCTCCTGCAATATTCATATATGCATCACAATTTCCAAGATTCATACCAAGTCGTTTTTCAAGTACTGCCATCAAAAGATTCACCCTGTTATAATCTGTTCCTGCTGCAGTTCTTCTCGGCATACCAAAGTTCGTTCTTGCAACTAGTGCCTGAATCTCCAGAAAGAATTGGGCGTGTTCCCTCCATCGAACAGGCTACAACTGAACCGGATGCATTCTCCGGTTTTCCACTCAGCATATATTCGGATGGATTTCTACTTCTACAAGTCCATTCTGTCTCATCTCAAAAACACCGATCTCGTTCGTCGACCCAAAGCGGTTCTTCACAGCTCTGAGGATTCGGTAAGATGCATGACGATCTCCTTCAAAATAAAGTACCGTATCCACCATATGTTCCAGCACACGCGGACCAGCCACGGTTCCTTCTTTTGTCACATGGCCAACAATGAAGATTGGGATACATAGTCCCTTCGCCAGCTGCATAAATACATTCGTAGACTCACGGACCTGGGAGACACTTCCCGGTGCGGAATTCACATCTTCACTGTACATCGTCTGGATGGAATCAATGATCACAAGCTCCGGCTTCTCTTTCTCGATCACGCTGCGGATAATCCCAAGATTCGTCTCACACAAAAGCAACAGATTCTGGCTGAATTCACCCATACGGTTTGCACGAAGCTTGATCTGAGTCTGAGACTCTTCACCTGAAATATATAAAATTTTCTGCTGCTTCGCCATCCTCTGGCAGACTTGCAAGAGCAAAGTTGATTTTCCAATTCCCGGATCTCCTCCTACCAGAACGAGTGACCCCGGCACGATCCCACCACCAAGAACCCTGTCTAATTCTTTAATTCCAGTCTTATTCCTTGTATCATCATCCGCGGAAACTTCTGTGATTGGAACCACTTTCGCTTCATTCGCCGCTCGGCTGCTACAGTCGTTCCTTTCGTGATGCCACTGTCAATTCTCTCCTCTACAAATGTATTCCATTCCTTACACATTGGACACTGACCGAGCCACTTCGCTTCCTCATGCCCACAATTCTGACAGAAGTAAACTGTTTTCTTTCCTTTTGCCATTCATAATTTCCTTTCTGTTCGAAGCAAGCGTAATACAGCTTGCCAGGTTTATAGATTAGAAAAGGGAAAGGCGCATCTTGCAATTCCTTTCCCTCTGCTTTTACACTACTCTTGTTTCTATCCGAATCTGACTGATTAGCATTTGACAACTTTGATTGCAGCACTCTGATCTGCGTTAAGTTCAACACTTACACTTAATTTTCCGCTTAAGTTTGTTCCCATCTTACCTGCAGACTCTCCGGCGATAAATACTTCATATTCGCTCTCTGGCTCAAGTTCCAATGTAAACTGTACGTCTTCCGGTGCGGAAACTGTGAACTCAACTTCTGTTTCTGTCTCTTTGAAGTTCTCTACTGTACTTCCCGGAACAGACTCATAAACGAACATTCCATTTTTCTCCAGCTTTGTAATCTCCGCAAATGTCTTTACTTTATAAAGATCTCCTTTAAATTCAAATCCGTCCTTCTTTGTCTTGGATGCAAGAGTGTAATCTCCAAAGCTTAATGTTCCGTCGTTCTCTGCACGCAATAATTCTTTCACTGTTGCCATTTTTAATTTCCTCCTGGGTATATATATGTTCCTATTATATACTACTTAAAATAGTTTTTCTATAGATTTTATTTATTCTTCACATTTACAATTCGATGTGATTTTAAGATTCTGTCTTCACAAAATGAATTCCCTTTTTGGATGCTCCTGCTGCCACATGATCCCCTTCCTGAATCTCTCCGTTCAGGATCGCATCTGCCAGTTTATCTTCCAGTTCCGTCTGTAATGCACGGCGCAGTGGTCTTGCTCCGTACTTCGCATCCGTTCCTTTCTCCACAATGAGAGCCTTCGCAGATTCACGCAGTTTCAGATGAATATTCATCTGTGATTCCAGACGTTTAGTAAACTGATTGCATAACAAAGAAACGATTTTCTTCATCTCTTCTTTATGCCGAGTGAATGGAATACAATAATCTCATCAATTCGGTTCAGGAATTCCGGACGGAAGATCTGTTTCACTTCGTCCATCACATTCTGCTTCATCTTCTTATAATCACTCGCCGGATCTTCTTTTGTCGCAAATCCTAGCTTCTTCGGTTCAACAATTGCTTTTGCACCTGCATTCGACGTCATGATGATCACGGTATTGGAAAAATCTACCTTTCTTCCCTGTGAATCTGTAATATGCCCATCATCCAATACCTGTAAAAGGACATTGAACACATCAGGGTGTGCCTTCTCAATCTCATCAAATAATATCACGGAATATGGATGTGTACGCACCTGGTCACTGAGTTGTCCACCTTCTTCATGACCGACATATCCCGGAGGAGATCCGATCATCTTGGATACCGAATGTTTCTCCATATATTCTGACATATCAACACGGATCATTTCATCTTCTTTCCCAAATAATGCTTCTGCCAGTGCTTTTGATAATTCTGTCTTACCAACACCGGTAGGTCCCAGGAACAGGAAAGAACCGATCGGGCGCTTCGGATCTTTCAGTCCGACTCTTCCTCTCTTCACGGCTCTTGCAACTGCGCCGACAGCCTCGTCCTGTCCGATCACTCTCTTCTGAAGGACATGCTCCAGATTCTTCAGACGCTGGGCATCACTCTCTGCGAGAGCTTACTCACCGGTACTTTTGTCCAGGCAGACACCACTTCTGCAACCGCATCTACAGTTACCAGTGGGTTGGCCTTCGCCTGTTTCTTCTCAAAGCGTTTCTTCACTGAGTCTAATTTCTTCTGCACTGCATCCTGTTCTTTCTGAATCAGGGACGCTTCTGCAAAATCTCCCCGTTCAATGCTCTCTTCCTTCTGCGAAAGCAAGTTCTTTCACTGCCTGTTCTAACTGCTTCAGATTCTCTGAACCTCATATCCCTTCAGACTCACCTTTGAGCATGCTTCATCTAAAACATCAATCGCCTTATCCGGAAGATTCCGGTCTGTGATGTAACGCTCTGACAACTGTACTGCTGACTCCAGTGCCTGTTCTTCGATCACAACTTTATGATGCGCTTCGTATTTCTCTTTCAGACCTTTTAAGATCTCAATACACTGATCCTGTGTCGGCTCTTCAATCGTCACCGGTTGGAATCTTCGCTCAAGTGCTGCATCTTTCTCAATGTACTTCCGATATTCTGCAATCGTAGTTGCACCGATCAGCTGCATCTCACCTCTCGCCAGTGAAGGTTTCAGAATGCTGGATGCATCAATCGCTCCTTCTGCGCCTCCGGCACCGATCATCGTATGGATCTCATCAAGGAACAGAATCACATTTCCACAGGCCTCTACTTCTGAGATCAGGCCTTTCATACGCTCTTCAAATTCACCGCGGTACTTTGAACCAGCGATCAGTCCCGGAAGATCCAGACTGTAAATCTTCTTATCTTTCATCTTCTCCGGAACCACACCGGATGCGATTCTCTGTGCTAAACCTTCAATAATTGCTGTCTTACCAACTCCCGGTTCTCCGATCAGACATGGATTGTTCTTCGTTCTTCTGCTTAGAATCTCCATCAGACGGTAAATTTCCTGGTTTCTTCCCACAACCGGATCCATTTTTCCTTCTGCCGCACGTTCTGTCAGATCCGTACAGTACTGCTCCATCATCGCACCGCTTCCGCGATTATCCTCCTGAAGTTCTTCCTGATAGATCTTCGGATCGATCCCTGCTGCATTCATAATGCTCTGAATAATTTCTGAAGATTCACATTCAATGTGATCAGAATCTTTGCTGCCACACAATCCACATCACGTATCATCGCAAGAAGGAGATGTTCTGTTCCGATTTCCGTTGTACGGAGTCTTTTACACTCCTTCGCGCTGTTCTCTAACAGATACTGGAGTCTCGGACTCTCTTCTAATCTCTTTCCTTTCGCTGCCGGATGTTCTTCTGCCGGAGTGATCAGCTCATCCATCAACTTCAGGATCTTCTCCGACTCTACTCCACTGTTCGCAAGTACCTGTCCTGCCACTCCTGTATATTCTTCTCTCAATGCCGAGAAGCAAATGTTCTGTTCCGATATACGGATGCTTCATCTCTCTGGCAGCTCTAGCCGCATACTTAAGCGCATGCTGCGCCGACTTTGTATATGAAATCTGCATATATATCTCCCTTATGTCTTTCTACTTCTCTGCTACCGGTTCTCGTGCAGCTCATACTCGTCAAATATCTCATCTACCAGCCCATGAACTTCCTGCCGTGAGATATTCTTGCAACGCCCTCGCGCAAGTACGATCCTTAACTGCTCTTTCATCGCTTCGAGCTGCTGAAGTTTATCTACATCAACTGCGATCACCGCACCTCTGCGTTTATCCGCACTGATATATCCTTCCTGCTTCAACACATGATACGCTTTGTTCACAGTATGCATATTCACTCCAACCGTATCCGCAAGCTGCCTGACAGATGGGAGTGAATCCCCTTCCTGAATATCTGACATAGCAATACCAAGAATGATCTGGTTACACAATTGAATGTAAATCGCCTCATCACTGTTGAAATCAACTTCTATCAGCATACGCGTAGCCCCTTTCTCTTTCGTGTAAAACAGATCTCCTGCTGTCTTCTGTAAAATCGTTACTGCTCACACGATGTGCGACCAGCAACGCATCTCGCCATTTTAAATCGCCTTTGGCGATGGGGAGATGCATTCAAGTCAAAACACGTATCCTCCGTGTCAATCAGCGGAGTGATTGACACGGGAGTGAACAGTAACGTAAAATCAGCCGCAGGGGATATTTTCCACTTGTTATATCTATCCTAGCACAACCTCTTGTTTGATTCAAGCAAAAACGCAGAAGAAAAGGAAGGTTTTCTTCCTCTTCTCCTGCGTAAAACAGCACTATTTTATTTCTCAGGAAATATAATCTCCATTCTTGTTCCTTTTCCGTACTCACTATCCACCTGAACTTTCGCCCCATGCAGAATTGCTCCATGCTTCACAATCGACAGTCCAAGTCCTGTTCCACCCCGTTCTTTCGAATGACTCTTATCCACTCTGTAGAATCGTTCAAAGATTCTATCCTGATGTTCTTTTGGAATTCCGATCCCTGTATCACTCACGCGGACTTTTGGTCCTTCCAGTGTATTTCCTACCCAAATGGTTACATTTCCATTTTCTTTATTATACTTTACAGCATTTTCTGTAATGTTATAGATCATTTCATGCAGAATCTGACGGATTCCATGTATTTTCACAGATTCTCCTGTCAGTTCCATATGAATATTCCGCTGAGCCGCTGTAAGAGAAAGACGACTGACAATTTCTCTCGTCAGTTCAAATAAATCTACATCTTCTTTCTCAAGCTCAACAGATTCGTCATCTAGCTTTGATATTTTAATAATATCTTCAATCAATGTCAAAAGCCGACGTGCCTCCTTATAAATTGTCTCAGAAAATCTCGGAATATCCTCCGGACGCACAAGTCCATTCATCATGATCTCTGCGTATCCGGAAATCGAAGTGAGCGGAGTTTTCAGCTCATGGGATACATTTGCAGAGAATTCTTTACGCATATTGGCCACAGCTTCTTTTTTCTTTATTCTGCTTATCCATAGCTTCCAAAAGCGGGGTCATCTCCTCATATACAACATTATCCAATGGGTTTTCCAAATCCAGATGAATTACAGGTTCCATCAGTCTGTTTGTCTGCCATTTTGCAAGAAACCAGGCAAGTACAAGTCCAATGATTCCAATCCCTATAACCACCGGCAAAATATTTAATGAAGTCCACATCAGACTATCCATTGATTTTGAAACACGGAGAACGTTCCCATCATCCAGAAGAACCGCATAATAATACAATTCTTTTTGCTTACGGTATCTGACATACGGATCTTCTCGCCTGTTCCATTCTTCAAAGCCTGCTGTACTTCGGCTCTGGTCTTATGATTCTCCATCGTACTTCCATCATTTCGGAATCATACAGAACATCTCCCGTAGATGCGATCAGCGTCACTCGCGTTCCCTGATCCACATCATCCAGCTGTGCAAGATACTCTGTTCCTGACAGATCGACTGCCCGTTTGATATACGCTGCTTCCTGTTTGATCTCACCCTCAAGGATCTTCAGGTTCCGCTGATACACAACAACAGACATGATCAGATATATCGGAACTAAAATTGCAATCAGTATAAACATCATGCTTTTCTGAATTCGTTTTCTCACTTTCTCATATCCTCCAGACTTGTATTACGCTTCTCCACCGATCCGATATCCAACACCACGAACCGTCTTGACCAAACTGCCCTGCTCACCTAACTTCTGGCGAAGCGTCCGGATATGAACATCAACCGTTCTTGTCTCTCCATCAAAATCATAGCCCCAGATCTCTGTCAGAAGCTGATCTCTTGTCAGCACGATTCCCTGATTGCGCATCAGTTTCTCAAGAAGTTCAAATTCCTTCAATGTCAGCACAACTTGCTCGCCATCTACTTTTACTTCATGTTTCTTCGTATCTAAGCTGATTCCTCCAACAGAAAGTTTCGTCTTATCCTGTTGCTTTCCACTTCTGCGAAGCACTGCTTTGATTCTGGAAATCAGCTCCATCATCCCGAATGGTTTCGTCACGTAATCATCCGCTCCCGAATCCAATCCCACTACCTTATCATACTCTGACCCCTTCGCTGTCACCATGATCACAGGGATATCCTTTGTCTTTGATGAATTTTTCAGTTTCTTAAGAATCTCAAGTCCATCTTCCCCTGGAAGCATAATATCAAGCAAAAACAAGCTCTGGCGTGTCAAACGCCAAAGCCTCCATAAATGCTGTCCCGTCTGCGAATCCTCTGGCTTCCAGTCCGTTTGTCTCCAGAGTGTAGATTACAAGTTCGCGAATGTTATCGTCATCTTCTACACAAAAAAAAATCATATATTTCTTTCTCCTTCTAATGCATTACAGCACTATCCTTATGCACTCCGGTAATTGCAAATTCTACCCACTCGGCAATATTTGTCGCATGGTCTCCGATTCGCTCAAGATACTTTTGTAACCATGATAAAATCAAAGAGTTTTCTTCCATCACGACCATCACCCTCACGGATCAGCTGGATGATCTGATCCCGGATCTCATCAAAATAATCATCAATCTCATCATCATCATTCATGACTGTACGTGCAAGCTCCAGATCTTTTTCAACATATGCTGTTACACTGTTGCGTACCATCTTGCTTACTCCTGTTGCCATTGCTGTCAGCTTGTCAAGATTCTCATCCATCTTCTCCCACTTGGATGAAATAATGATCTCTGCGATATCGGATGCCTGATCCCCGATCCGTTCCATATCTGTGATCATTTTCAGTGCCGCAGAAATTCTTCTTAAATCTTTTGCCACCGGCTGCTGCTGGAGCAGAAGCTTCAGACACAGACGCTCAATCTCTTTCTCCATCTGATCGATCTCTTCATCTTCTTTGATCACAATCTTAGCCTGTTCCGTGTTACCTTCCTTTAATGCCTGAGTTACCTTTGCAATTGCTGTTTCACACAACTCACCCATATGTGTAAGCTGTGTATCCAAAAGATGCAGCTGCATATCATATCTGTTACGCATAAATCAACCAAACCTCCCTGTGATGTAATCTTCTGTTCTTTTATCTTCAGGAATGGAGAACAATTTCTCAGTGTCATTATACTCAATCACTTCTCCTAATAAGAAAAATGCTGTCTTATCAGAAACACGGGTTGCCTGCTGCATATTATGCGTTACCATAACGATAGTATAATCTTTTTTTCAGTTCCATCGCAAGGTCTTCAATCTTGGATGTAGAAATCGGATCCAGTGCGGATGTCGGTTCATCCATCAGAATTACTTCCGGCTCAACTGCCAGTGCCCTTGCAATACAAAGTCTCTGCTGCTGTCCACCCGAAAGACCAAGCGCAGACTTATTCAGACGGTCTTTGAGTTCATCCCAAATCGCTGCCTGACGAAGGCTTCGCTCAACGATCTCATCCAGCTGAGATTTTTTCTTGATTCCGGCAATTCTCGGTCCGTAAGCCACATTGTCATACACACTCTTTGGAAATGGATTTGGCTTCTGGAAAACCATTCCAACACGATGACGCAGTGTGATCTCGTCCATTTCCTTGAAAATGTCCTTACCGTCGAGCAGAACATTTCCATCAATCTTACAATTTTCCACCAGATCGTTCATCCTGTTCAGTGTTTTCAGAAAGGTAGATTTTCCACACCCGGAGGGTCCGATGAATGCAGTGATCTTATTCGCCTCGATCTTCATATTCACATCTTTGAGTGCATGGAAGTCTCCATAATGAAGATTCAGATGGCTGATATCAAATTTATAATCATTTGCTTTTTTTGCTTCCATTTTTATTAATTATCCTTTCTACATGCCAGTCAACGAAATGATTGACATAGAAATTATCAGTTGGCTTCCTCTTTCATTTTCTGTCTTTAGTTTCCTGAATTCTTCTTATTAATATGTCGGCTCAATGCATTTGCGCCAATGCTGAACAGCAGAACAAGAATCATCAGGATTGCTGCTGACAGGTTTGCAAGGTTCGGATCCTGTCCATTGATCTGAAGTCCCCAGATCTGCAAGGACAATGTCTCTGCCGGACGGAAAATATTCAGTGGGCAGGTCGGGGATGTCAGATTCCAGTTGTTCCAGCGCAGATCTGTTCCTGATCCTGTTGTATACAGAAGTGCTGCCGCCTCACCAAATCCTCTTCCGGCTGCCAAAATAACACCTGTCATAATTCTTGGAATACACGCCGGGATCAACACATGATAAATGGACTGCCATCTTGTTGCTCCAAGTCCAAGACTTGCCTGCAGGTAATGTCCCGGCAGACCATTGATCGCGTCCTCTGTCGTTGTTGTGATAACTGGGATCGCCAGAATGGAAACTGATAATGCTCCTGCGAGAAGACTTTTTCCAAGTCCGAAAAACACAAGAAATACCAGATATCCAAACAATCCAACAACAATGGACGGAAGCGAAGAAAGTGTCTCAATACAGATTCTTAGAAATTTTGTAAGAAATCCTTTCTTCGCATACATTGCCAGATAAATTCCGGCTGTCACTCCAAGCGGAATGGAGAATAACAACGAAATAAATACTAGATAAATTGTATTGAACAACTGGTTTCCGATGCTTCCTTTTCTCGCAAAGGCAAACATCTCCGGTGTTGCTCCTGTAAATCCTTTGATAATTACATAAGATGCAAATCCAATCAATAATGTAAAGAAGAACACTGCGATCAGATAAAACACGCCGGTCATTATTTGATTTATTCCACGCGCACGTTGTACTCGATTCATCTATTTGCTCCCCCTTACTCTTTGTCTTTCTTCGGTCTTGAAAAATAATGGATCAGCAGGATGAATAACAGAGATAATAAGAACAATAACAATGCCATTGTCCAGAGTGCTGTTTTCATCTCACCGCCCTCCGTTGCATTTCCCATCTGTGCTGCGATTTCTGTAGTCAAACTCTTTGTTGTGGAGAATAATCCCTTTGGAAGAGCTGTTGTCTGTCCAATTACCATTGCAACCGCAAGTGCCTCACCGAATGCTCTCGCAAGTCCGAGAATAATTCCTGAAAGAATTCCTGAACCTGCTGCCGGAATGACAACTTTATAAATGGACTGCCATCTTGTAGAACCCAGTCCGTAGGCTGCCATACGGTAATCTTTTGGCACAGAATGAATGGAATCTGCTGCCACATTACTGATGGTTGGGAAGATCATCAGTGCCAAAACAATCCCTGCCGCAAGAACTGAATGTCCAACTTGTAAATGAAATACTTTCTTAATTGCCGGAATCAGGACTGTAAGTCCAACCCATCCATAAACAACTGATGGAATTCCTGCGAAAATTTCAACGATTGGTCTGTAAAACTTTTCACCGAATTTCGGTGCAATTTCAATCATAAAGATTGCTGATCCCAGTGCAAATGGTGTTGCGATCAGAAGTGCAAGTCCGCATGTACATAGAGAACCCACGATAAAGATCAATGCTCCGACAGTTCCACCACCCTGTGCATTATCTTCCGGGTTCCAGTCTGTCGATCCTAAGAATTCAAATATGGAATGACCAAATATCGTAAATGTACCGGATCCCTTATATATAAGAAAGGCTCCGATACAGATTGTGATGGCAATAACAAGCAAACCGCCCGCTGTCATCAGTCCTCTCCATGCATACTCTTTTGTAAACATGTTTTGTTTCTTCATATTTTCACCTTTTATCAGTGAAATGTACTGCTGTTCTGATTTTTCCCGGAACACACAGTACATTTCATAGCTTTTCACTTTATGCTATTAGTGCTCTGTTACAGTCATCTTAGATGCAACACCATAACCAAGTTTCTCCATCTGAGCGCCATATTCATCACCTGTGATATAATCAAGGAATGCTTTTGTCACTTCATTTGGTTCACCCTTTGTGTACATATGCTCGAATGTCCATACAGGATATTTTCCGCTGTAAGTATTCTCAAGTGTTGGCTCAACATCATCAATTGCTACTGTCTCAACACCTGCATCTCCTGTCAGATAAGAAAGTGCTACATATCCGATTGCTCCGTTTGTACTCTTTACATTTGTAAGAAGAACACCGGAATCATCTGTTTCCATGGAAGTATTGGAAGCTTCCTCGTTTCCGTCAAGCGCATATTTCTGGAAGGTTGCTCTTGTTCCTGAAGACTCAGGACGTGTTACAAGAACGATATCCTCATCCGGTCCTCCAACCTCTTTCCAGTTTGTTGTCTTTCCTGTGAAGATGGAGATTAACTGCTCTTTTGTAAGACTCTTAACACCTGCTTCTGCAACATCGTTGTTTACAATCGGTGCCATTGTGACAACGCATACCTGATGGTCAACCAGCTCTTTTGCTGCTGTCTCATCCAATTTATCTTCTGCTGCCACATCAGAGTTACCGATATCTACAGTTCCTTCTGATACCTGCTTCAGTCCTTCTCCTGAACCGCCTGCATCGATTGTGATAGATACATCCGGATGATCATTTAGAAACGAATCTGCTGCATCATCAGCAAGTGGTTTCAGTGCTGATGAACCGGCTGCTGTGATTGTTCCGCTTAATGAGCTGTCACTGCTCTCTGTATTTGTATCTGCTGCATTATCTGAAGTTTCGTTTGATGAACTTCCACATCCAACTGCCATTGTTGCTGTCATACCTGCTACTGTAAGTAATGCGATAAACTTTTTTCATTTTCATGTTAATTATCTCCTTTACATTTCATACACATTTCTAATCCCACTGCATTTTCTTTTTTTTATTTTCTGCAGCCATTTATGCTTCCCTCAAGCACAGTACATATGTTACGTAAGAAATGTAAAGTCTGAAATCAACCAAATGTTAAGTTTATGTAAAACAACAACGGGTGTTTTTCGGATTTGTGCAGATCCTAAACGGAGTTTTTTTGTATATCATGAAAACACTTTCCTGATATACAAAAAAGAGAGGCCTCAACCTCTCTCACAAATCATCTCTTTATCTGAAGCAAACACATAAGGACTACGCCCAAAATCAGACCACCGAGAAAACAGACAATATATCCAAGAACCACCTTTCGATTTCCCCTTTCACCGCTTGTCTTCCTGATGTCATTATATGAAGCTTTCTGCGAAAATATTCCTTCTAATCTTCAAGTGTTCCCCTTGCCCAACGAATCAGCCATAGAATACTCCAGGTCAGCAACACTCCCATGATCACACCGACAATATTGATTCCTGCTTCATCCCACTGACAGTGTCTTCCTACGATCAGAACCTTGTGTGCCTCATCTGCAATTGCCAGGATCGTACAAAGTCCGAATACCGCACACGCCGCTTTCCAGGCTTTCATCACATTCTTCATTGCCAGAACCAATAATCCTGATTCTATGAAATAAACGATAAAGTGTGCCCATTTTCTCAGATACATATGCACATAATCCACACTGTCCTGTGGAAAAAAGTGCTGTTGGATCCATTCTGCCATCGGCAGACTGGTTGCCGCTGTCTGTGGTCCATTCTGGCTTGACAAAACCAGAAGAAGGATCAGCCAAATGATTGCCGGCAAAAATGAGATCATCGTCAATTTCCTGTTCTTCTCTCTATTCGTTTTCTTATTGCTCTTCAAAAATCTACTCCTAACTGATATACTGCTTTCTTTTTCGCTCATTATACCATGTAGAAATTCTTTGTCAAATTTCATTTCTTGTCTTACTTATACGTTAAACAAGTAATTCGCAATCCCATACATCTACGCCACTGTCCTGGAACACGCCATGCAGACGTTCATGCAGCTGCTCCTTTGTCACATCTTTCTTTAGAATCACCTGAATGAATCCGCCTCCACCGGCTCCTGATATAAACTTCCCATCGATCAGGTCTTCACATACAAGAAGGATCTGATCTATACAGGTATTGGTTGTACCGGCATCCAACATGCAGGATAATTTCCAATGTTGGTTTAAAAGCTCAGCAAATTCGTCAATATCTCCCTGCTCCAGTGCAAAATGCATTAACACGGCGACTGCCTTCATCTCCTTTAATGCCTTCAATGATTCTGGTCTGCTTCCGATATAGCCACCAACCACATCACGCAGCAAATTTCTTGCGAGACGCCTCTGACCAGTATAAATCAATGCGAAACATTCTTTCAGTTCCTTCTTTCCCTATTCCGGCATTTCTATCTTCTCTACGACAAGATTCTGGGCAATCCCCGGTTTTGTTGAGATCAGTTTAATTCCTTCTGTCAGTCCGCCAACCTGATCCTGCCATCCGCCTCCGGTACTCATGATCTGCTCCATACCAAGGACAACATCATAGATCTCTGCATCTGTACGCTCCTGACCAAGAAATTCAAAGATTCCCTTTACGCACGCTCCTGATAAGATACTGCTTGTTCCAAGTCCTGATCCTTTCGGTACTCCATAAACCTGGGTAGAAAGATAGATTCCTCCTCCCATCCGCTTTAAAATCTCCTGAAGATCTGCTTCTTCCCTGACCGGGATAATTCCACAGGCGATCAAAGCTGCTTTATGCAGTGCAAATGAATCATATGGATTATGACAATCCTGGATCTCAGCTGCACTGTCTACAGTTGTATAGACTCCGATATCCTTACTTTCAAATTCCACATGAAGCTCATCTAATCTCTTCACCGTGATCTGTACCGGATAAATTCCTCTTAATTTCATTGCAGCATTAAGAACTACTCCACCCTTTTCATTACAATGTGGTGGTGTATCCGTCCAGCCTCCGCCCCAGTTCACGCGAACCGGAAGGGCGATATCAACCTGATCTTTTACAATTCTATATCCTGCACTATCCGGAAGTTTCTTCTCTGCTTCTTCATAAATTACCTCCTGGATTGTTCCAAAACAGTCATTCTCAAGTGCATCATAATGCAGATCATCATAAATCGTTCTTGTCTTTTTCTATATAACAGGAGACTGCATGATAGATTCGAATCTTCAATGAGAAATCTGCTTCTGCCGCATCTTCCATCAGTAACTTAAAGATTTCTTTCGATATTCCACGCTTTCCAAATATCTTGAGTGCATCCGCATAATACATTCCCTGCTCCAGTTTTCTGATGAAACACCTTGCAAGAATACGGTTTTCAAGAAACCTCTCCTGATCACAGGATGCCTCAATATCTGCTGCATTAAAACTGGAATAGAGGCTCATGCGTTCAGTCTCACGCCATCTGGAAATCTCTTCTTTTGTTGCAGTACCATGTGCCATCTTGTAAATGATTTCAGCCATATCAAGTGCATCTTCCCAGTCATCGCACACCGGATAAAGATCTGCAAACCACAGATAGGTCTCTTCTCCTTTCCAGAGTTCTTCTTTCGTCACTTTATTCTGAGCCATAAACTGATTCAATGTCGTGCCGAGAAATGAAACCTCTCCCGGATATTTTCCTTTCGGATTATCTGGTACACCATAAATCCTGATTACTTTTTTTCCCACCTGTCAGTTCAATTCCGTGCATAACAATCTGTTCCGGAATCTTCCGGTCCATAATGCGCACATGGGAAAGAACGGTTCCATCGCCGACCTCAGAATTGCCAAGAATATAACAATTCTCCAGATATGCTTCTTTTCCTATCTTCGCACGGCTTCCTACATAAGCATTATGCGCTGCAAATCCTTCTTTTTTGCACTGCTGAATTCACCTGCATCTTCCAGTCCAGGAACTCGTAATCCTGCACATCTTTTGTTACAAGACTTCTCAATTCCCTTGTTGTTCCGAAATGAATAAATTCCGCCGGTGACAGACACAACAGCTTCATTGAGAAATGATGGATCGCATTCCAGATCTGTGTCCTGCATTCATGCAGTGCCTCATTGAGCTGTCCTTCTGCTGCCTCTTTATAGAAATCTTCTAATGTAGAATCATTTGCAAGCGGATATAAAAAGTCTCCATAAAAGCTGATCCTTGCTTCTTCATTACAAAACTGCCTGAATTTCTTCTCGTCTACTTTTTGCCCCCTGTTGAAATCAGACGGAACAGTGCCTGCAACAGTGCGCTGCCAAACAATACCGCACCTGTATCAAGATCTACATTTCCTGCTTTATTAACAGCTCCCATCTCTCGCAGACGCTCTTCTGTCTGTTTATGAAGAAAACACTTTACATAATCATGTCCGTCATTCAGAAATACGCCATGATTCTTTCCTGTAGCTACCGGCTCTTTAATGGAAATTGCTGCCGCTCCGTCAAACTGCGCATCAATCTGAAGTGGATTAAACAGAAGCAATACATCACCTGACAAAACAAGCATTCCTTCCTGAATCCTGGATGGAACCCCTGACATCCCTACAATAAACTCATCAAACAAAGTGGAACTTCTTCCATCCGGCAATTCTCTTGGAACCGGTGAGAAAAGCTTGCCGATTGCAGAATACTGCGGCACTCTCTTGCTATCACCACCTGAATGAATCACAAGAATTCTACGATTCTTAAAAGGATTCTCTCTCTCTGGCTCTTGGTCTGCAATATAACGCATCACCTGAAATGTAGCGCCTCCTGATCCCACACGTTTTCCCTCCGGATCCGGAAGAACCGCATACGTTGTCTCCTCCGGAAGAAGACCTTTTTCCAAACGGTTCTCAATCTGATTCCGATAAGCCGTTGCCTGTGCTTCATTTGATGCTGTCAATATAATATAATCCCATTTGATAAAGCTTTTTCTTTAAACTTCTTTCATAATCTTCCCAGGAATCCGATAGGACTGACGCAGGAAGAGATTATTCATCTTCTCGTATTTCATTTCTTACCCCTTATCTACCTTTTTCTTTTTTATCTTAGTTAAACGTTCAAATAACATCCAATGCTAGGATAACACACATTTTATAAAATTGAAAGTAATTGCAACCCGAGTAGATGTTTTTCTATATCAGAACAGTAACCAGAACACGACTTTTTTCATATACAAAAAAGAGCTGTAAAAAACGAGATTATCCTCTATTTCTCACAACTCTTTTCAAAAATCAGTTTAAAATGCTCTTATTGCTGTGTAAAATCATTATTCGCTGTCGGCGCTACTGCGCTTTCCTGAGCACTGATCGACTGAACTGTCTCAGAAGGTGTATACGTTTCTGTCGGATACAAAAATGTATGCATCTGTGTACTCATGTCATTCAGTGTAACCGGAACTTCATAGAACACACCATCAATCTTACCGGAAGAATACCTTTGGAAATGCATCCATTGCTTCCACCTTGTATTCTGTGATTGTACTTAAAAGACGAAGTACTTCGCTCTCTAAATAGTTTGTATTAATTTTATCAAGCATGCTCTTGGCAATATCGATCTTTTTCGCTTTGTCAAGCTCCTGTGCTTTTGAGAAAATCTTAAAGAGAACTGTTCTCTGTCTTTCACTTCTCTTATAATCTCCTCCTTCTGTATAACGGATACGGCTAAATGCAACCGCCTGTGTTCCGTCTAATGTATAAGTACCGGCTTCTGTAATGTGTGCAGAAGATGTTCCTCGATTCCATTAAGTTCATCAATATAACCGTTGATATACTTTGTTTCTTCTTCTGTAATGTCCTGCTCGATTCCACCCATATCATCAACCAGTTCTGCAACATTCATAAAGTTAACTGTAATATATTTCTGAATATCCAGATCAAAGTTTGTATTTAATGTATCCATTGCAAGCTCCGGTCCTCCGAAAGAGTGTGCATGTGTGATCTTATCCGACCATGACCTTCAATCTGTACATAACAATCTCTATAGACAGAAGCAATATACACTTTTTTATTTGTATTATCTACATTTACCACCATCAGGGAGTCTGATCTTGTTCCCTTACCAAGATTATTTTCCCTGAGTCAACTCCAAAAATAGCAAATGTCTCCTGATTCACTTCCGGCTCTTCTTCTACTTCTTCCGGCTCTTCTTCCTTTTGTACTACCTGCTTTGTCTCTTTCTTTGGCTCTTCCTTTTCTTTCTTCTTTCCACAACCGGAAAAAGAAGCAACTGCAAGTGCAACAATCAAAAGAACTGCAAGTATTCTTCTCTTTTTCACCTGAATTTTCCTCCCTCTCTCTGTCTTATCTCCATATTGATACGAAAAAGTTTCTCGTTACTGTTCACACGATGTGCGACCAGCAACGCATCTCGCCATTTTAAATCGCCTTTGGCGATGAGGCGAGATGCATTCAAGCCAAAACATGCCTCTCCATGTCAATCAGCGGAGTGATTGACACGGGAGTGAACAGTAACAGTTTCTCTGCATATTTGCAAAAAATGGCTGTGTTTCATCAACAAACACAGCCATTTTAGCACACTTTAATTTAGAAAGCTATAGAAAATCCTCCGTTCTCGCCCGAAAACGGTTCTTTCTGACATTTTTCACCGATTTTCTCACCCATCTTTACCAATGTCTCTGCACCGGTTGCACTGTTTCTCACCAGATCTTCATCCGTCTGCACTTTTCCCGGCTCTGTCAAAAGAACGACTGTAGACCCGCCAAACTCGAACATTCCTTTTTTCTTCTCCCCGGTGTACAACAGATACTTTCTTTTTATAATTCTTAATCCGTCCAACCATAAGAGCACCGACTTCCATCTGCAAAACGGTTCCCAGTTCTTCTGTCTGTACAAGACAATATTCCCTTTGTATTCATCTTGTAAATCGGAGCATAGTCATTTGCCACCGGATTTACTGTATGGAATACTCCTCTGATCTTTCGCTGTGCAGATTTCACACCATCTGCCACATAACAATATCTGTGGTAGTCATCTACCGTGAGACGGATTATATAAGCTGTTCCACCTTCATAGCGTTTCGCAAGCTTTTCATCCTTCAGAAGACTACGGACTGTATACTGTGTCTGTTTGATAAGAAAAAAAGTCCATCCCTTTGAATCGGACAAACTGTCACTTTCCCGTCACAAGGACTGATCAGCACTTCTTTTCTTCCGTCAATCGGACGTTCCTCCACTAAAATCTTACGCGTAAAAAAGTCATTATAAGAAGAATAATGTTTCTTTTCATAGATTGACAGATCAATCTGATTCTTTCTGACAAACGATGGAATCAACAGCCTGGACACTCTGCTGTCCAGCACTTTTCCGCCAAGTCGGGATACCCCGGATCCAAGCAATGGTTTCAACATCATTCTTGTCAATGTATGTCCATAGATATATTCCAGGAATCTGTCCTGCCCTGTTGTTTCTCCATCCTGTTTCCGTTTCTGTCTGCATAAATCATAATCTCTCCTCTTACATGAATCTTCGTCTCAATGTCCAGACTACTGCAACCGCTACTACTCCGACTAATGCAGAAAGTGTCTTATTCCCCGGCTTTTTTAATTTGAAATCCATAACAAACAGAAGTCCTACAAGAAGAACCATCGCATGCAGTGCAATTCTGAAATCACAGTGCAAAAATGGGCGAAGCACAACAAGAATCGGTAATGCGATCGACATGGATGTGATCGGCAATCCCTGATAACACTTTCTGTTCTCTGTTGTCTCATCCTGCCTGCACTCTTCTGTTACATTAAACCATGCCAGACGGATCAATCCTGCCAACACATAAAACATAAGAATAAGAACACCGACAATCCCATTCATTCCCATACAATAACAGATGATCGCCGGTCCAACTCCAAAACAGACAATGTCGCACAGTGAATAAATCTGGATTCCAAAACGTTTCTCTATTTCTGTTCTATCCTTCTTTGTTCTTGCAATCTTCCCATCAAACATATCACACAGACCAGACAGTGCAAGACACAATACTGCAAGATCCAGATGTCCATTCAATGACAGCATCATCCCACCAATTGAAATCCACAGACTGATATATGTAAGTATAACTGTGTAATCATAAACACCTAACATTTTATTTCCCCCTTGCTTTTTATTCTTATCAGAATAACCATCCTTTTATTTATGCTTTCTTCCTTAAGTTTCTTCCTATTGTAAAATTCGCCACGATCGTAAAAATTACACTGATCAATAATTCTGTATAATATCCAAGTCCTCTGCTTAAGATCATTCCCGGGATCAAAAGTGCACTTCCAAAAACCGGTTCAAAAATCATCGAAAACAGTTTTTCACTGATGCCCATACCCCCCGGCAGTGGCAGCATATCCACAGAAACGGAAATTACAGACTGCAGAAGAATAATCACGAATGCATTCGTTCCGGACAGTCCAAATGCCTTATATACAAACCAGGTTGCTGTAAACAGTGCGAACCTCTGAAATAATGTGATTGCAAATACATTGACCAGTACCATTATATGATCTTTCAGATAAACCGCTGTTGTATGATACTGATCCATCGATACATTCAGTTTCTCAATTCTTGTACTTTTATATCGCATCAGATGCATTTTTTCCAGCAGTTCCATCCCTTTTACAAGAATAGAACGCGCAAGCACCGGATGAAATACAAGGAGCAGCATAGAAGCCACACAAAATACATTTAGGCCTGTTCCAAGATAAAAAATATGACGGATATTATACATATGTGTTCTGATGAATCCCCTGCCGAAGATCATAAGTCCAAGACCGATCACAACGAGAACCATCTTATAGGTAATCGTGACAATCATCAATACAAGCGTTGATACCGGGATTGGAATTTTCTCTTTGTTCATATAATAAAGCTGCACCGGCTGCCCACCTGTTGCGGATGGTGTGATACAGCTGAAAAAAGAATCCTGAGGAAAACAGGAAACATTTCCATTTCTTTAGATGAATACCAAGCGTATGCATCATATAAAAAATATAATAATTGACTCTCCCCAGATAAAGATAATCACACAGGCAACACCCGGAAGCAACCAGTATGAATTCACTGTTTTCAGGATTTCTGCAATCTCGCTTAAATCCTCTCCATGGAACACTCCATAGAGTGTTGCCGCAAAGACAAGAAAGAGAAAAAAGTACATTAAATATCATTTTCTTTTTATTTTCCATTTTCTCCTCCTGCTTTACGAACCAGATTTCTGTAAATTTTCCATCCGTTTGTCCGGCAGCTCACAAACCAGGTCAGCTCCGCTACCGCAACTCCACCGATCACATCCACAATTACATGCTGTTTTGTTACAAGCGTAGAAACAAAGACCAACACTGCGATCATTACAGATACGATCTTATACCACCCCGGTACTTTTTTATCTCCCCTGATTCCAATACAACAGAACCAGCTTGCCATACAATGGATTGATGGAAATAAATTCACCGGTTTATCAATCTGATATAAAAAACGCATGCCCTGAACAAAAATTCCGTTTCCGACAAGTTCTGGTCTTACATTTGTTGTCGGATAAAACACAAAAAACAGAAAACAAATGATTCTTGCATACAAATCAGCCGTAAAGAATCTGTATTTTATCTCTTCCTCCCGCAATGATACAAGCAGATAATTAATCAACCAGAAAATGTAACATCCAAAATAAACAAGAATAAATGCCGGGATCAATGGGATCTTTGCATCTAATGCAAGTGACAGGTTATGGTACTCACCGGTATCTGTCAATCTCGGTGCTCCCCAGTAGACAGCTGAATTCACTAGAAAAGCAATTACCGGCGGGAGTAAGATTTCTATTATTCTCTTTCTGTCCAAATCCCCTGTCCTTTGTCTCACTTCTTGTTTTCTCCATTCTTTTCCCATTTTATGATGTAACCGGATTGCTCCATTGCTATGTACTTACATCATTTTATCCCACTTTTTCATAATAACAATAGGCTTTGGCATTTATTAAAGAAAAAAGTGCCATTCTTTAAGGAACAGCACTTTTTTCTTTAGAATTTCTTCAGAATTTACCGCAAATGCATTTCAGGGCTTACATCTCGTCTTCCCTGTATCCAAAATTTTTCATCATATAATCGCTGTCTCTCCAGTTCTTCTGAACCTTCACCCACAGCTTCAAATTTACTTTGCAATCCAGCAAACGCTCGATCTCAAATCTTGCAGTACTTCCGATTTTTTTTCAGCATACTTCCCTGCTTTCCGATGATGATCCCTTTATGGGAATCTCTCTCGCAGACGATTGTAGCATCAATATGACACACTTTGTGATTCATCTTCATCTGATCGATTGCTACTGCGATTCCATGAGGGATCTCCTCATTCAAGCTGTGCAATGCTTTCTCGCGGATAATCTCTGCCACGATCTGGCGCTCCGGCTGGTCTGTGATTGTATCTTCATCATAGAACTGCGGTCCGTATGGAAGATATTTCATAATTACATTTACAAGCTCATCCGTATTATCGCCTCTTCTTGCAGATACCGGAACGATTTCTGCAAAATCACATTCCTTTGCGATATGCATCAATAAAAGTAAGAACCTCTTCCTTCTTCACCATATCAACTTTATTGATAACAAGAATAACCGGTGTCTTTACCTTCTTTAACTGCTCAATAATATGCTTCTCACCTGCACCGATAAATGTAGATGGCTCTACAAGCCAAAGCACTACATCTACTTCATTTAAAGAACGCTCTGCAATATTCACCATATATTCGCCCAGTTTATTTTTTGCCTTATGGATTCCCGGAGTGTCCACAAACACAATCTGCCCCTCCTCCGTTGTAAGCACTGTCTGGATGCGGTTTCTTGTTGTCTGCGGTTTATTTGATGTGATTGCAATCTTCTGTCCGATCAGACGATTCATCAAAGTAGATTTTCCAACATTTGGTCTTCCGATCAGTGTGACAAATCCTGATTTAAAATTATCCTGCATACTTTTTCCTTTCTTTTTCTATCTTAAAGTGTCTTTATTTCAAGGAACATCTCTTTCTGCTCCTCAATCTTCTCTTCACTTCCGATCACGCAAAGTTCATGTGCATCAAGTAATGCTTGAAGTACATCGGCAAGTGCACGGATGTCTGACTGCTGTGCATCAAGGATCTGATCTCTCTCTTCCCTGATCATCTCAGCAGATACATGGTTCATATAAAGATTCATTGAGCTGCTGCCCTTTGCCGCCGGATTCATCGGACGGTCTAAATTACTGATCGTACCGATAATAAACTTATTCATATCTCTGTCATCTACATTGAAGTTCTTCAGATAATCCACAACTCCTTCGTAGATTTCCATTGTCTTCTCCAGATTCGGGTCACGGTAAGATACCAGATATCCCTCTCCAATACGATTGAAGCTGCTCATGCATCCGTAAGCTCCGCCCTTCACACGGACATTCTGCCACAGATAATCATAACTCAAGATGACTTTCAGAATCTGAAGTGCTCCTGTATACTCAACACCACGGTCGATAAAATTACCTGTTCTTGCAACATACTGAACTTTTGAAGATGTCTTGAATCCCTCGTTGCGTTTCACACAATGAATTTCACACGGTATCTCTGCTTCCTTTTCCTCTGTATGAAGTGTGTCTGCAATCTTTGCAAATGCTTCTTCCATCGGTGCAAGACCATCCGCTGATGAGGTATAACTGATGATCAGATTGTCCTTGCGGAAAATCTGCTGTGCAATCTGTCTTAAGTTTGCAATCAGTTCTGCTTTCTTCTCCTCAAAGTTTTCCTCAAGTTCCTTTACAACCTCATAGTAACCGATTCCATCTGTATCATCTTTGAACTTCGCCATCGGTGAAGTATAAGACAGGGAACGAAGAGCTGCTGTCGTATGCCCGGATGACAGGAAGGACATCTGCAGTCTGGATTTCAACATTGCTAAGATTTCTTTCAGACGCTTCTCATCCCCAAGATCAGATTCCATCAGAATCTCACGCATCATAGAAAACAGAACATCCATCTTCGGATACAGTGCTTTACCTTTGATTTCAAATGTCGCACGGAATTCTTTCTCCTTTACCTTTGTTACGTCTGTGTAAAGCTCCAGAGAAGTTCCGATTCCTCCTGTGTGTACATTGATCTCATTAAACAGTTCACTGTATTCATAATTCTTTGTATTAATAATTCCAAGCACACTCTGCAGAATGCTGATATATGGAAGTTTCTCTTCCGGAATACCGGACAGGTCAAACAAAAGCGCTGTGTATCCAATTCCATTCGTCTCAACTTCATGGTGTACCAGCTTCACTCCGCTTGTCTCAAGCTCTTTATTATAAATCGGTGCAATCTCTCTGGAAATATCTTCGCGTCCGAGTACAGGAATCTTCGCCGAGATCTTCCGGTGCCGACTCTTCTTCCTGATATTCTTCCAACTCTTTCGTTGCTTTCACAAGTGCATCGATTTCTTCTTTTGACAAACTGTCTTTGTATGCTTGAAGCTTATCTGCAAGTTCCTTATCCATTCTTGCAGTACGTCCACGCTCCGGTTTAATGATCACGATAGAACCATGTGTATTATCCAGGAGATATTTCTGGATCAGTTCTTCAAAATATCCTGTCTCCACCTGTTCTTTCAAAATTCAAATGTCGGAATTGCCTGCATGTGGATAAATGGTTTCGTCTCATCATACAGCCAGCTATCAAACAACTGCAGTCCATACATCAGTCCACGCGGATAATTTCCGAAATCAGCCTCGCGGAAACGGAATTCATGATAGTTGATTCCTGCGCGAAGTGCTTTCTTATTGATTCCATTTTTTCACAATATCTTTCAATGTATCTTCAATTACACGAACGAATTCTTCCTTCTGCTCTACATTCGCATTCTTAGAAATCACAGAGAAAATCGGCTGATAAACTCCGTTGTCATAAGATCCTGAGATATCCTTGCCGACCCTGCATCGAGCAGGGCTTTCTTAAGCGGTGCTCCCGGTGCAGACAGCAGTGCATAATCCAGAATCTCAAATGCCAGATATAATTTCTCATCCAGTGACGTTCCCACTACTTTATTATACGAAAGATAAGTGTTATCTTCTTCACTTTCTTCACTTGCGATGGAATACTCCTGAACGACTTCCTTCATCTCTGTAAATGGCTTCTGCAGATGAATCTCTGAATCCACCGGTTCATTCTCAAAATCTGACAAATACTTCTCATCAAGCCATCTTAATTTCTCTTCCATATTCATATCGCCATACAGATAGATATAGCTGTTGGAAGGATGATAATACTTTCTATGAAAATTCAAAAATTGCTCATAAGTAAGTTCCGGAATTACCTCCGGGTCTCCACCGGACTCTACGGAATACGCATTATCCGGGAACAGAGAGTTCAGAACCACGCGGTCAAGTACGCCTTCCGGAGAAGAGAATGCTCCTTTCATCTCGTTGTATACAACACCGCTGATTGTCAACTCTCCATCTGGATTATCCAGCTTATAGCTCCAACCTTCCTGGCGGAATGTCTTGTCATTCTGATAAATATTTGGATAAAATACTGCATCCATATAAACATGCATCAGATTCTGAAAATCCTTGTCATTGCAGCTTGCTACAGGATATACTGTCTTATCAGAATATGTCATTGCATTCAGAAAATGTATTCAGAGAACCCTTCACAAGCTCAACAAACGGATCTTTCACCGGGAATTCTTTCGATCCACACAGAACAGAATGTTCCATAATATGTGGAACTCCTGTGCTGTCAGCCGGCGGTGTACGGAATCCAATTGTAAACACCTTGTTCTCATCATCATTTTCCATAAGGAGCACTCTCGCTCCGCTTTTCTTATGCTTCAGAAGTGTCCCCTTTGACTTCAGATCAGATAAATCTTCTGTCTGGAGCACTTCATATGCATTCAAATCATATATACTCATTCTTTTTCTCCTTGGTTTTGTTCTTATAAATATCAAATTTTTCAAAGATTGACTATTCTTTAGTATATCCGATTTCACTGGTAAATACAAGGAAAGCCGGTGGAAAGAAAACTTTTAAAATCTTTTTGTTACTATAACCAAAGGATGAATCCCCTAAAGTCTTCATCCCTTTATTTTACTTTTATTCTTCTGTTCCTATCAAAACCTTTTTTTCCACGAAATGCAAATCCATAATGTCGGATTCGCTCCTTTTTGATTCCTCGGCAAGTAGTTCTGTATCATATTCTTTTTCATCAATCTGACGCAGTGCATTCTCTACTGTCTGCTCGAGTGATTTTTCTTTTTTCATGTTCTGGACTTTAAACTCCATCACGATTGCATCCAAATTTTCTTTCAAAGGTTCCATTACTACATCATAACGTCCGAATCCGCTTTCTCTGTTCGATGTAATTCTATATTTTTCGGCTAAATCCACAATCAGTCCAAGAACAAATCCGTGGTAGAATCTCTCCGGTTCCTGTTCTTTGGATGGCTTATTCCCGGTATCAAAACTGCTAAAGGTCTGAAGTGCAACCTGATTCATAAACTGGTTCATATAATCCAGATCTCCTGCAATCAATGCATCTTTAAAATTGCCATACGCAGAATCTTCTTCCGAGAACCAGTCTTCGATCATCTTCTCAAACATCAGCATCGTCTCATGGTTTGTGATTTTCAGATAATATTGACGCTTACCGGTTCTGTTATCCATCTCATACCGGTCAACTTTCAGGTAACCGCTGGCAAGCAGAAGACTCCGATGGCTCCACGTTTTCTTCCAAGCTGCTCAAAAATCACCTGTTCATCCGGATCTGTGCAGATTGTTCTACCTTGCAACAGATCTTCCATTTCTGATTTAATCTTTGCAGGACTTTGGCGGATCAAATTGGATACAAGTACATTTCCACTGGTATCTGCCCAGTAAGTTCCATATTCTCCTGTATCCAGATATTTTGTGATCGACCACGGATTATAAATGTCTTTCCGCTTACCAAAAGAAAAACCATCATACCAGTAACGGATATTTTCCTTTTCAGAAGACAATCGGTTATTCTCTAATACCTGAAAGACTTCTTTCTCTGTAAATCCAAAGGAAGTGCTGTACTTTTCTGATGTTGTTGTTACAACTTCCAAATTGTTCAAATCGGAAAAGATGGATTCCTTACTGACTCTTGTAATTCCGGTCAGAAGTCCCCGTTCCGGATACGGATTTGTCTTAAATGTGCTATTAAATAAGCTTCTTATAAAATCAGCCAGTTCTTTCCAATAGTCGTTTACATATGCCTCTTGTAGCGGTGTATCATACTCATCCAGTAACACTAACGCATTCTTACCATAATAACGTCTCAAATAATCACACATATACTGTATCGCAATTCCTGCAACATCATCCCCCATATCCACTGAGACCGAATCGTAAAACTCCAGGTCTCTGCCACTGAGAACTCCGTCCTCTTTAAAAATTCAAAGTCTGTATATAACTTTGTAATCTTATGGATAATCCCCATTCTGGTTTTCTCATAAGTTGATCCTTTAATATCTGCAAAACTCATGAAAATCACCGGATAGGTTCCCTGAAGTTCACGGAATTTTTCTTCTTTCCGGATGTCCAGGCCTTCAAAATACTTCTTGCAATCTGAATGATTGACTGAAAAGAAATAGTCTGTCATGCTCATAAGCAATGTTTTTCCGAATCTTCTTGGACGGGTGATTAAGGTAACACTATCCTGATTCTCCCACCATTCCTTTAGAAAAGCTGTCTTATCTATATAAAACATATTTTTATCAGCTATTTTTGCAAAATCCTGAATTCCAATCCCTATTGTTTTCATATGCTCTATTTCCTTTCGCTAATCTATCACTACTACCTGACTGATAAAACAGATTGTTTCTATTTCTTTTCATTTTATCATATTTTTTTTCTTAAACAAAGAGTAGAGTTTGTACTAACCCGCATTTCCGACTGTAATTTCTTTTCCTTTCCACTTATAGGATTCATCTATATATACTCATTTCATATACACATTATCTATTGGAAAACTTCGTTCAAAAACGATAAAATTTATCTATAACAGCCATCCACAAAACCAACAATAAGGAGAACGATTATGGAAATTATTAAAGATTTACCGGAAGTATTTGAAGAATTCGCAGAGCAGCGTCAGAAATCATTTCTCGCTGTAAAACAGTTAAAAGACAAAGGAATCCCTGTGGTTGGATCCTACTGTACTTATTTTCCAAAGGAGATTGCCATGGCAATGGGCGCTGTAACCGTCAGCCTCTGTTCTACATCTGATGAGACGATCCCTGCTGCTGAGAAGGATCTGCCACGTAACTTATGTCCACTGATCAAATCCAGTTATGGATTTGCAAAGACAGACAAATGTCCTTTCTTCTACTTCTCAGACGTTGTTGTCGGAGAGACAACCTGTGACGGAAAGAAGAAAAAATGTATGAATATATGGGTGAATTCAAAGATGTCTTCATCATGGAACTGCCACAGTCCCAGCGGGCTGAAGTTCTTGATCTCTGGAAAGCTGAGATTCTCCGCTTCAAAGAATATCTTGAAGAAAAATTCGAGGTAACGATCACTGAAGAGCAGGTTCGTGAAGCAGTTAAGCTTGAAAATAAAGTCCGCACATCCTTGAAGAATCTTTACGGAGTTATGAGACATGATCCTGCTCCGATCAAAGGGCATGACCTTTTCCGCGTTCTGTATGGAAGTGGATTCAAGCTCGACCGTACACTGATTGCCGACGAAGTTGACGCACTGACAGCCAAGAGTGAGAAAGAATATGCAGAAGGAAAACGTGAGGATAAGAAACCGAGAATCCTGATCACCGGATGTCCGATCGGCGGTGCAACAGAGAAGGTCATCGACGCAGTCGAAAATAACGGTGGAATCGTTGTTACATTTGAAAACTGCTCCGGTGCAAAATCCATCGATCGTCTCATCGACGAAGATGCTGAAGACATTTACCAGGCAATCGCAGAGCGTTATCTCTCAATCGGATGTTCTGTTATGACTCCAAACCCGAACCGTCTGGAACTTCTCGGAAGACTGATCGACGAGTACAAAGTAGACGGAGTCCTTGAGATGACTCTTCAGGCATGCCACACATATAACGTAGAGACTCTTTCCATCCGCCGCTTTGTAAACGAGGAAAAAGGAATTCCATACATGAATGTTGAGACAGATTATTCCCAGACTGATGTCGGACAGCTTAATACACGTATTGCAGCCTTTATCGAAATGTTATAATCGGTAACTGTTCAGAGCCAAGCAAAATTTCAAAAAACAGCTATAAAATGCTTGCATTTTTAAGAATGTTTTTGAAATTTTATTTGGCGGATACGCCACACCGACGAAATGCGTAGCATTTTGGAGGTTGGCTCTGAACAATCGGCTGTTCTCGTGTGAGAGCCGACTGTTTTTATAAAGGAGCTTTTATTATGAACTATATTGGAATTGACATCGGTTCAACCTGTGCGAAGACAGTTGTTTTGAACGAAAAGAAAGAACTTATCCTGGAATTCGTTCAGCCAACCGGATGGAGCAGCGTAGATACAGCCGAGGAAATCCGTCAAAAACTGGAGTTTGCCGGAATCAATCTTTCTAATGAATCTTCCCACTGTGTAGCAACCGGTTACGGACGTATCTCTGTTCCTTATGCCGATAAGACTGTTACAGAGATCACCTGTCATGCACTTGGTGCCGTACATTTATTTCAGCATCCTGACCTGACCGTAATTGACATCGGTGGCCAGGATACGAAGATCATCCGATTGAACAGGGATTCGTAAAAGATTTTATCATGAATGATAAATGTGCCGCCGGAACCGGACGTTTTCTTGAAGTGATGGCCAACACACTTTCCCTTCGCCCAAATGAAATGTTTGATCCGGCACGCCTGGGTTCTGACACAACGATCAGCTCTATGTGTACTGTATTCGCAGAATCTGAGGTCATCGGACTGATCGGTAAAGGCGAGCCAAAAGAAAATATTGCTTATGCAGTAGTAAATTCCACCATTCGTAAAGTTGCCGCCCAGGTCAGCCGGATGAATGGTGAAATGTTCACATTCTGCCTGACCGGAGGTCTGTGTGAATGTGATTACATCCGTGAGGCTTTATCAAAAGAACTTGGAAAAGATGTTTTTCCTGCCCGGATGCCCGTTACGCCGGTGCGATCGGTGCTGCACTTAGTGCGATGAAGGTACGAAGATAAATATCCACAAAAAGCACTTCTCAGATTAACTCCTAAGAAGTGCTTTTATACGTCTTCTGTTTGACTTAACTGTTTATGAACATTACGTCCACCATACATAATTCGCACTACGTATACTATTCCCGTTTCATTTCTGCTTCAACTTCATCTGCTGAATACACTCTGCCTGTTCTTTTACTTCAGGTTCGACACGTGCAAATACATTTGCTGTTCTTGCTTTCCATTTAGTGAAACTGCGATTTTCTATATTCTCTCGGAGTCATTCCATAATTTTTTTTGAAAAAGTCTGTAAAATTGTGTCCTATTGCTAAATCCAATCCGTTCCATAATTTCCGCCACTGTAAGGTCAGAATCCAAAAGAAGTTCCCCCGCCTTTTCCATTGTAAATTTCGTACTATATTCATACAGAGACAACCCTGTATATTTTTCAACCGTTTTATAAAGATAATCCCCTGAATAACTGAACTTTTTCTCCAAATCCTTTCTACGTACCTGTCCATCTTTTTCTCGAATGTAACTGCTTATCTGATCAAACAGTTCCCTTTCAGATGTATTTCCAAAAGCAACCGGCGTATTCGTATAGGCTTCTTTATCAAACAATGCAGATAACATTTCAATCATTGCTCCTGCAATCTGAAAATTTGATTTTGGCGTTCTCTCCTGCAGGCCTAGTGCAATTTTGTCAAAACAATCATGCACTACTTTTTGTCTCTTTCATCGGAATAAAATCGATATAAGCCCGTTGTGATGCCTCTCTTTATCCAGTTCATGTAAAAAGAACTTCCTTACCATTTCATATTCCGGTGTGAGTTTCCCGGTAAAAACACTTGGAAATTGTAGTAAATTCAAAATATATTCTTGTGTAAACTCCAGGAAAATCACTCTGCAATACTCATCGAATTCCTCCAGATGGCGAATATTCATATTCATCAGACAGCAACTTCCTTTCGGATAAAGATGTCTGGTATTTTCAATGTTCTGATATAACCTTCCATCTGCAACATACATCAACTCATAGAAATTATGTCTGTGCATACTTTTTTCCTTCAAGAATTTTGTCCGATTCCTCCTTGTCCATACAAAGATATCCTAAATCCTTCGGTCCTATAAATGTAAGCACCTCTCTTCCTTCTTCTTTTTCCGGATAATAGGAATCTAAAATAAAAGAAAGACTGTCTTCTGTAAAATGATTTTCTCCAAAACCTTTTTCATACGCCTTCATTTCTTTAATTAAATCCTGATGCATCATAAGACGCGTAGATTGAAAATACATCGTTTATTCCTCTTTCTGATAAAAATCAGTTTTCGTCTTTTTATAGTTATCATTCCTGTTTAGCACGAATAGCTCTTAATAATTGAATCTGATACATATAGGATTCAATCCCCTCATATATGCCATTTATACTCCATTTCATATTATTTATAATAATATGAAATGATATGGGTGTCAAAATTTTTTTACCACTCACTAGTATAACCGAATTGTTCTGTTCAATAGTAAAAGGGGAGGAAAACTTATGCAAAAAACAGATTTCAACCGTGACTGGACCGTGCAGAAAGACGGCTCCACCGAAATACTTCATGTCAATCTTCCAGATGACGCCATGATCCGTGAAGAGCGCTCAAAAGAGAATAAAACTGCAAGTGCAAGCGCCTATTTCGCCGGTGGCAAATATATTTACACTAAAATTTTCAATCTTTCGGAAGATGAAACCAGACAGACTCTGATCTTAGAATTTGAGGCTGTCTATCAAAACGCAATCGTATTCTTAAACGGTAGACAGGTTGCCGAACGTCCTTACGGATACACAAACTTTTTGTTGACATCACTGGAAAAGTCATTGCCGGAACAAATGAACTGAAAGTCGTTGCAGACAACGCAGATGTCCCGAACAGCCGATGGTACTCCGGATCCGGTATCTACCGCGAAGTGCACCTTTACCGTTCCGGAAGTTCTTATATCCGCCCGGAAGGGTTAAAAGTGCAGATTGTTGATCTTAATACAATCCACATTTTTACTGACGCGGTTATGCAGCCTAATGAAAAAATTGTACTGGAAATTTTCAATGACACTGGCAAAATCGTATCTGCCGAAGGCACAGATGTCACCATCACCATCCCAGATGCACACCTCTGGTCTGCCGAAGATCCTTATTTATATACCTGTCAGGCTACTCTTCTGCAAGGCGGAACTGCCATTGATACTGCCAGAACCTCTTTCGGAATCCGTACCCTTTCCTGGGGAAAAGATGGATTTCTTTGTAAACAGCAAGTCCGTCCTTTTCCGGGGTGCCTGCATCCATCATGATAATGGAGTACTCGGCGCCTGTGGCTTCCATGATGCCGAATTTCGGCGGGTACGCATTTTAAAAGAAGCCGGATTTAATGCCATCCGTTCTTCACACAATCCCATTTCAAAGGCAATGCTGGATGCATGCGATCAACTTGGTATGTACATTATTGACGAAGCTTTTGATATGTGGCTGATCAAAAAAATCCTTACGATTACGCCGGTGAAACATTTTCCAAATGGTGGAAAGCTGATATTGCTGCCATGATTTCAAAAGACTATAACCATCCTTCTGTTGTGATGTACTCTATTGGAAACGAGATTACAGAACTTGGCCTTGCAACCGGACAGGAACAAGCCCGTATCATGACTGAATTCTGCCATACACAGGATCACACACGCCCTGTCACAGCCGGGATCAACCTGATGCTCGCAACAATGGCTAAAAGTAAAAAAAAGTATTTATGGCACAGACGAAGACGGCAACGTCAAAAACAGTGGTACCGGAGGAATGGATGATGCTCCAACCTCTGAATTTTTCAATATCATGATGAACAAAATGGGCGGACTCATCAATAAAGCTGCCAAAACCAAAAAGGCGACTGCCATTGCTGAAATCATGTCCGATATTTTTGATATTCCCGGATATAATTACGCGTCCAGCCGCTATAAAATTGATGCAAAAATCATCCTGAACAGGCAACAACCGGTTCCGAAACCCTTCCACAGACTCTTTACGATAACTGGCAGCTTGTAAAATCCATTTCCACTATGACCGGCGACTTTATGTGGACTGGATATGATTATCTTGGCGAGTCAGGAATCGGTACCATCCAGTATAAAGATAAGAAAACAAAGCAACCTGCTGATCCAGGTCTCATTATTTCCGGTGGTGCCGGTATCATTGATATCTGTGGAAAGAAACGCCCGGAAGTCGGATGGAGTAAAATCATCTGGGGATTACAGAAAACTCCAACAATTGGCGTTGATCCTTATACACGTGCAGACTACTTCCAGTCTCTTTCTATGTGGCGTATCACAGATGCGGTAGAAAGCTGGTCCTGGGAAGGCTGTGAAGGTAAAAAGGCATCTGTAACAGTCTACTCCGATGCAGCCAAAGTAGAACTGTTTGTCAATGGAAAAAGTGCCGGTAAAAAGAAAACAAAAAAAGATATTGCAAAATTCAAAAAAATCCCATATGAAGCCGGAAAAATTGAAGCCGTTACTTATGACTCCTCCGGAAAAGAAACAGGCCGCACCTCACTGATCTCTGCCACTGGAAAAACTTTGATAAAGCTTACTCCTGAGGCAACCAGTCTCTGCGCAAATGGTCAGGATCTCTGCTTCCTTAATATCGATCTTATCGGGGAAAACGGAATCACAAAATCTTCTGTCGACCGAAATCTGAAGATAGAAATCTCCGGTCCTGCAACCCTTCAGGGCTATGGCTCTGCAAGACCGAATATTGAAAAAAGCTTCTGCAGTGATACTTTCAAGACATTCTACGGAAAATCCTTAGCCGTTATCCGGGCTGGATATGAACCAGGTACTGTCACTGTAAAAGTTTCCGGAAAAGGATTAGACACACAAAAACTTACATTAAATATCTGCTGAAACTCTACAGATTTCTAAATAAAATCAAGGGAGAACATCAGAACTCTTTTTCCGTTCTGACGTTCTCCTTTCGGTCATTTTTCTAATATAGTTGTGCTACTTGAAAATCAATTGTTATGTTCTAATTATCTTTTCTCTATTACCGTTATTATGCAATTTTATTCTAAAACTCCAATCGAATCTGTCTGTCAATCCAGCTTTCCTGCTTTGCCTCACGAACAATATCACCCGGCATATGTCCACCAATTAGAAAAGGAGATGCAGGATTATGCTTTCTCATATTTTCTTTGACCAAAACAGGATTTACATTCGCATAACAGTATTTACACAAATGTCCGCAAGTATCATAGGCACCTATATCTGTCCCCAAAAGGCACGCGCATTCCCCATTTCTCTGATTTTTCTTTCTCTTTGGAACTTCCAGTCTGCTATTGAGAGCTGTCTCAAATGTATGAACAGTCATACATCCGGAGCAATCTGCACCATATTTTGCAAGCTCTTCTCCTTCTGCACAAGGCCTCAGAACCATTCCATACTTTGATGCTATTTTTACAAATGCTTTTCCTATCATAGCCCGGTCTTCTGCCCGTACTGATTTTGCTTCGGAAAATTGCGTTCCACCTTTTATAAATATCTATAAAGCTGATTACACATGTCTTTGTGTATCCGGCAAGATTTTCAGCCATTTTTTCAAACTCAGATATATGCCACTCCACAGAATGTTTTTTATCTATAAAAAATCGGATCATATCTCCATCCCATACTGTCTGCGCCCACGACATCCGACAATTCTTTAAACCTTCCATCACAGTTTCTTTATCCGGAACGTTTGGCTCAATATCCCGTCCGTAAGGTGTAATTGTTACAAACCAGTATTGACCATACGGTTTTAACTTATCAAGAAACGGCAGCATTGGAAGAGGGTTCTTCGTGCAAAATGCAATCAGATCCACAACCTCGGCGAGAGACTGTACTTTGTTACCTGTGTAGGATTATAGGGATTCCTCACGCATACATATCCATCTTTTATCCGATTCAAAAACCATTTCGAATAAAATGCAGGTATATCTGTTCTCATTCCTGTTTGTATTATCATTTTATCATACCCTCTTTTGTCACTGTTCACTCCGTTCACAACCGCTCTTTATCACAAGTCTACAGTTCTTTCAGAATCTCTCCAATATCTTCATTCATGCAAACAGACTTTTTCCTTATTTCTTCCGGTGCATATGCTTCACTCTGGTTCAAACACACATAAAATGCATGTTGAAATTTGTTTGTCATCTGCCAGAACGGATATTTTATAATCCCAGGAGTATTATATCCCACACCAAGTTCAAGGAACACTATTTTCTGCTTTTTATGATCCTGTATAAATCTCTCATATCTTTCTGCTGCCTGATGCCATCCTTCATCTTCAACAAATGTCTGATCCGCTCTGAGATTCATACTCATCGGCTTACCGCAACGTGGACAATATGGAATCATACCAGACGGAACCATACGCTTAACTTCTCCATCTTCCGGTTTTTGCAGTTCTCCATCTTTTATCTGAAATCCCTGACTCAGCACCATTTTTTTTTTAATTGTTTCTTCATTGTCATAAGTTTCCTTATGACAAGGCTCACTACATTGAAACAGACCATAATCTCCCTGTGTATAAAAGATTCTGTTTTTTTATCAAAGCCGGCTTTCTGGAAACAATGGTCCACATTTGTCGTCAGTACAAAATAATCTTTTTTTTCTTTTACCAGTTCATACAGATTCTGATATACCGGTTTTGGCGCATCCATATATCGATTGATATAGATATACCTGCTCCAATATGCCCAGTGTTCCTCTAAAGTCGCATAGGGATAGAATCCACCTGAATACATATCTGAAAACCCATACTTTTTCTCAAAATCCGAAAAATAGTATGTAAATCTATCTCCGGTATATACAAAGCCTGCTGCTGTAGAAAGCCCTGCCCCTGCCCCAACTATAACTGCATCTGCCTGTCTGATTTTTTTCTTTTATCTGTAATATCTTATCCGAGTAACTGTTTGTAGAGTCGTTCATCTTCCTCTTTAAAAACATTAAATATCACCTTTATCTTTGATTTTGTCTTTTTTTTTATATTGCTTTACTGTCTGTACTGCAAGCTCAGCAGCTCTTTTATTTGGGAACATAAACACACCTGTCGAAATACAACAAAAAGCAATACTAGTCACCTCATTCTCATCAGCAATCCTAAGACATGATTCATAGCAGGATATCAGCAAACGCTCATGTTTCTTTGTCAGCCTTCCCTGCACAATTGGTCCAACTGTATGAATCACATAATCACAAGGCAGATTAAACGCCGGAGTAATCTTTGCCTGCCCTGTCGGTTCTTCATGCCTCTGTTTTATCATCATATGATTGCAATAGTTTCGAAGCTGAATTCCTGCATAGGTATGAATACAATTATCAATACAATTATGGCAAGGCTGATAGCAGCCTGTCATACCGCTGTTGGCTGCATTTACGATTGCTCCCTCTTTAAGTCTTGTAATATCACCCTTCCAGATATACAGATCAGGCTGCACCTCCCCGATATCTGCCAATGTGACAATCCCTTTCTTCTCATTTTCTTCCGAAAGATACGCATCCTGAATCTGCAAAAATGCAGGATCAATTTCCTCCGGCATTCTTATATTCATAAGCGATCTGAGCAGCATTTTCTGCTCGCCTGCATCTGATGGAATCTGCATGTTCTCATACTCCGGTCGCTCTTTCAATAATCCTTCAATCAAATATTTTCTTCTGTCATCCTGATTCATTTCCTGATCACCGCTTTCACCGGACAGTTTTCATAACAGTTTCCACAATGAAGACAGTGCTCCTGCCGGATGACAAAAGTTGTTCCCTTCTCAATACATTTCTGTGGACAATGTTTCCTACATGTGCCACAGCCAATGCAGGATTCCGTTATGTAATATCCTTTTTCTTTTATATTAACATTCCCCAGAATATATGTCTCCCGGAAAATTGGATTTACGCCAAGATTAAAATACTCCACTTCCGCCTGATCAATACAGAAAATAATTCCGATTTCTCGTGTATCTCCCGGATATACATTCGCAAGGTACGGCTGTTCTTCAAAAATGAGATCCATCCATTTTTTCTGTTCATTCTCTGCTACTGCGTAAGCCTTTCCTGACAAACGAATCATTTCTTTATATTTGGTATAAGCAAGAATCTGAACCCTGCCATCTTCCATTAATTCTTTGCAAAAATTTTTACCTCGGCGGTGAAAAAATAGAGTGCATCCGGCTCATAATGAATCGCACTGATATTCCGTATCTGTGGTGCTCCTTCACTGTCTACTGTTGCAAATGCAAGCACGCCCACCAGTTCCATTTTTTTCAGACATGTTTGTAAATCCATTTATTGCTCCTCCAATCTCTTCCCGGTAATCTCATTTCTTGTCTTCCAGCACTGTGGATCTGCCCCATAAAAGTCACCGCTTGTTCCATTGGCAACGGCAGGACATCCACGACACCATGCCTTTAGTTCACATTTGCTGCATTTTACAAATTTATCGTAATCTCTGTATTTTTCCATCTGACAGATCCAGACGTCTGCCAGTCTGTCTTCAAAAATATTAGCCACTTTACTGTCTGTCACCCTTCTGCATGCCATAATATCTCCATTGGAAGATATGGTAATATGACAGTTTCCACAGTTACAGCCACCATAGACCATTCCTGCCTCTGTACTCTCAGGAAGCTTAAACTGTCCGGTTTCATATTCATACAGCGTCCACAAATGATCCTTTTTATTAAAATAGGTCTCGCATCCTGCCTTTTCATATGCCTTATATTTTGCATCGCAGACTTCCAGAAGTTTTCTGTATTCTTCCGGAGTCATGCTTGTGTCAACTTCACCGCCTATAGGCACATACCGCGAAAATGCAAACACCTTAACTTTCGCTTTTACAACTTCATCAATAATATCCGGTATCTCATTTATATTTGTCTTCGATACCGTACTCATAATCACACTTTTTATTCCTGCTCTGTTCAGACATCCGATTTTCTCAATCGTCAGATCAAAACTTCCCGGTTTTCTGAACCAGTCGTGAGTTTCCCTCATTCCATCAAGGGACATCTGATATTTGTCACAACCGCACACTTTAAGCATACGACAGACTTCATCATCTAGATGAAATGGATTTCCCATCAACGTAAATGGTATATTTTTTTGATTTTAACAACACCATCAGTTTCCGTAAATCCGGATGAAGGATAGGATCTCCGCCAGTAATATAAAAATATGGCACTCTGCCATATACTTTGCAGAAATCCTCACAGCTTGCTACTACCTCTGTCATCTGCTTCCAGGTCATGCTCTTCAACTCCTTGCAGCCTTCTCCAGAAAATATGTAACAATGTTTACAACGCTGGTCGCACTCATCGGTAATGTGCCACTGAAATGCAAAAATACTGACTCATCCTATCCAACTCCTTCCTTAACTAATTTTACTTGTCAGATGCTCCACATGCTGTTCCGCATGCTGCTGGTTTCTCTTCTAGCTTGTCTGCCGCTCCACACGCTGCTCCACAAGCTGCCGGTTTTTCTTCCGGCTTGTCTGCCGCTCCACACGCTGTTCCGCATGCTGCACTAGTTTCTGTTTCTGCTTTCTTTTTCCATCCAAAAAGATTTGATAATGACATTTTGTTACCTCCTGATATTTTTTGTTTGTTGTTATCTTTGTTGCAAGATTATAATATCAAGAGTTCTTAACTGACAAAAGTACGCACTTTTTATAACCTATTGCTTCTTTTTGTCTGTTACATTAAAATTAAATATAACAATAAAAAAAGGATGTTATATTAGGAGGCGATCATATGTTAACAAAAGAAGAATTACCGGAATGTCCTGTAGCTATTACTGTTGGATTAATCGGAAGTAAATGGAAATTACTGATTTTAAGAAATCTTCTTACAAGACCCTGGAGATTCAATGAATTGAAAAAAAATCTTGATGGAATCAGCCGAAAAGTATTAACTGATTCCTTAAGATCCATGGAAGAGGATGGACTCATCACCCGAACCGTATTTCCCGAAGTCCCTCCTCATGTAGAATATGCTTTAAGTGATCTTGGTGAAACTATGCGCCCTATTTTGGATGCCATGAAAGAATGGGGGACTTGGTATAAGGAGAATTGTTAGAGAGGGAAGCTGCTTTCACTTGCAGCTTCCCTCTTCTACACCATCGCATAATCCTCAATATTCGTTATTCCTGAAATGTTTTCAATGCATCAATTGTCCTCTGGATCAGTTCATCCAGTGTCCATCCAAGCATCTCTGCCCCTCTTTCGATCACTTCTGGAACAGCCGGCGGCAAATCCCTTGCTCTTATACTTTTTCTTCACTGACTTTAACTGCAGATCCTGAACGCTTTTGGACGGGCGCATCAATACAACCGCTCCGATCAACCCGGTCAGCTCATCTACTGCATAAAGTACCTTCTCCATCTCATGCTCGGTTTTATATCTACGGTAATCGCATATCCGTGACTTGCTGTTGCGCGAACGATCTTCTCGTCAATCCCGCGCTCTCTCATAATTTCCTGTGATTTTATACAATGTTCTTTTCCGAAATTGCTCGAAATCAAGATCATGCAGAAGTCCGACGATTCCCCGAATTCTTCTTCCTCGCCATAGCCCAGTTCTCTCGCGAAATAACGCATGGTATTCTCAACGATCTGCGCGTGTTCCAAATGAAATGCATCTTTATTGTATTCTGTTAATAAGTTCCATGCTTCTTCTCTGGTCATATCTTCCCGGTCCTTTCTTTGTGTGAAACTATTTTTTTGTCATTTGTTTTTCACATCATAGCACACTTTTCTTTTCTATGCAATTCCTATCTGTTTTGTATGTTATACATTCTACTGGTCGGATAAATAAATCCAAACAAAAAATACCCTGGAACAAGATTTAAAACCAATCTGTTCCAGGGCTACTTATATTCTTTTATTTGTAGGTTTTCTCTTCGTCTATTATCTGATTTTGAAGATCGGGCTGATCTTCTTGTAGATCAGAAATACAACAAGTGATACAACAATTCCCTTCACAAGGTTGAACGGTGCTACCGCAAACATAACAAATGTAGAAAGGCTTGTGATATGTGAGTTAACTGCTGTTCCCATACCAACCAGTGCATCAATCGGCATTCCGAATGCTTTTGCATAAGTCGGAAGAAGTACGAATCCATTCACGAAGCATCCGATCACGATCATCAGAAGCGTTCCTGTTGCCATTCCGATCAGAGCGCTTTTTCTCGTTCTGTTTTTTCTATAGATCAGACCTGCCGGTACACAGAAAGAAATCCGATAATAAAGTTTGCAATCTCTCCAACACCTGCTGTTGATGTTCCTGTCATAACAAGGTTTAATAAGATCTTAACAAGCTCTACCAGGACACCTGCCATAGGTCCCATTGCAAAGCATCCTACCAGAACCGGGACTTCACTTAAATCAATCTTATAAAATGTCGGTGCAAACGGAAGTGGAATCTCGAACATCATCAGAATAATTGCGATTGCTGAAAGCATTCCGATCTGAACTAATGCCTTTACCCCCAGCTTCGGCTGAATCTTCGCATCTGCGTTTGTTAGTGTCTTTGTCTCTGTACTCATAGTGTTACTCTCCTTTTTTCTATCCGCTGTCTTTTTCCTAAACAGCATTTTTTCTTTTTGAAAAAGGTAATCTTCACAAGAAAAAAACCCGGAAGGTTTATTACCTTCCGGGATTCATGTTTTCTGCTCTTAATGGCATTCTCGCAAAACCTTAAACGCAACCGATGTTATACTCGTTCTTAACATCCTGCTTCTTCTTGATCCTGCGGGCATGAACTTCTTCTCTCATCCGGACTTTACTGTCGGTACCGGAATTCCCATTCTGTAATGCCATCACAGACGAGTCACCAGTTCAGCCGCATCATATGCGGGTCGCGGACTATACCGCCGGTTGGGACTTGCACCCTACCCCGAAGATTAAATTCCTTTTACTCTTACTACTATAGCGCGCTCTTAATAAAAATGCAACCCCTTTTATTGATATTTAATATCATTTTTTGTTGAAATCGATATCACCTGTAGCACTTTCGACTAATATATTGATATTCCTTTTTCCTACTAGGTTTATAGAGTTCTTAATAAAATTTTTCAATAATGTTCATTTTCGGTTCAAAAGTTCATCACACTTTTTTCACAAAAATACCTCTATACTATAATTGTTCTTAAAAAAGAACACTTTTTCATAAACTTTTTCCCCCTTGAGTCACAGAGATGTGGCTCATTCCTTTATATAAAGAAAAATCCTGTCATCTCGACAAGATTTTCTCATACATTCTTTACAGAACACGTTTTCTCCATTTTTCCCATAGGGTTCCCTGTACATACTGATAAGCTTTATCATAAACCAATAGTGCAGCCTGACCGACAATTATTACCACCAGAAGTATCTGATCTGACACCGCTTTCTGAAACAGCATCGACCGGAATCCAAAAAGACACGGGAGATAAACCAAGTTAAAGATCACATATTTTGCAAACCAGTAAATCCCCATCCTATGTCCCATCTGTGGTCTCTTCGCAAGAAAAATCCAGACTGCTTCAATTCCCCAAATATAGAATCCCATCGCAGCAAATGTAATCACATAAAACTTATTTGGCGTGACAAGAAATCCTAATAACACTGCTGCCAGATAAAAAGCAACTCCTGTGCGAAGTCCAAACTCGCGGATAACAATCCCTACAAAAAATGCCGCTGCTGCCAGCAAAAACAATGTCTTCGTCTCGATCACGCTTCCAAGTGCCATACACACGACAGTCACTGCAAGGAGCAAACCTCCAAACGCCATTTGTTTTGCTTTTTACATGCATGAGCAGAGATCGCCTCCCATACATTCACACAATGTGTCCGCAAGCCATAAGTCGCAGCACATATTTCCTGTACCACAGGAATTCTGTCCGCCCGGTGCATAGCCTCCACCATACGGACTATTCTGATATCTTCTGCTGTTAAAGTCGAGCTGATTCAACAGCTGACGGAACTGCATGTTATTTGGTTCCATATTTACTGCCTGTGCCGCGTGATCTCTCGCCAGAATCTGATTTCCGATTCCGGCATTTGCACAGCCGCTCAGATAATACCACATCGCACTTCTCTGCTGAACCTGATCCAGTGTATTGATTGCCTCTCTATAACGTCTGCTGTTAATATAATTCGCAGCTGCCTGCAATTTCGGATCCATCGAACCATACCCATAAGAAGTATCCTGGTTCCCATAAGTCTGATTCCCATAAGAATAACTTTCAGAAGAACCGTATCCATAGTTATTCCCGTACGAATTTCCTCCGTTTGCACGTTCTCTCATGATAATATCATACGCTTCCTGTACTTCCTTAAACTTTTCTTCTGCAAGATCAGCTAAGGGATTGTTTACATTTGCATCCGGGTGATATTTTCTTGTCAGATCCCGATACACTCTCTTTATCTCATCATCCGACGCATTCGGTGACACACCAAGCACATCATATGGATTTTTTGTCATCATTCTTTTCCTCTCTTTTCTTCATCTGAATCTTATTGTAATGATTCCAGACTCCATCATATAGTATATTTCTTAAAATGTCTACGTCAACCAGACATGGCAGTTGTTCAAAACGGACTGTGCTCTCCGCCATCATCATCCGAAGAATCTGTTCCATCTGCACCTCATAATCCGTCCGCTTTGCCAGTTCTTTCAATGGATTGTAGCGATTCTTCTTTCTATCTTCCGGCAGATCCTCATAGGCATCCATCAGATAAATGAATTTTCCGAGATAGAATCCCATCTTTCTGAGCGTCTTCTCCCAGATATCCTCCTTCCAAACAAAAAGCTCTGCCATTAATCTGCCAAAACATCCTGCTGCCCGGTCAATATCCATACTATTCTCACGCTCACATTCTCCAAGTTCCCTCAAAGACTGCTGAATCACCTTGCTCTGCCGCGGATATTTCTCTATAATTTTCTTTGCTTTTCCCTGAATCAGGCTCTTCGTCATCAGACTTGACACTTTATGATCATCCTGCCAGTCATCTTCCATATGATAATATGCAAGCAGCACATTCATCGCCGCCGCATAAGATGTAATTTCATTCCACAACATATGTTGCCGCTTCACTGGATGAACCTTACAGCGGTGTTCCTCATGTTTCGCAATTGTCTCATATAAAGAGGATAACAGAATAACTGCAAATGTCATATCATACGTCAATGTCATCTGCCCCATAAATCCATAATCTTCTTTCAATGTCCGGCAAAGTCCACAATAATATGCCCTGTATTTCTTCAGATCTTTTACTTTTAATTCCGGTTCACAGACCGTTACATATCCAAACATGCAATTCCTTTCTCTTCTGGCAATTTTCCTGACTTTATCTATTCTACCTTATTCTTTCCATTTTGCCTATCACATGTCTGCAAAATTAATAAGTTTTTAATTGTTAACCTTTTATATTTTATAGTTGACAATCAACTTTTCATGAATTATACTAACGAAGAACTCAATCGTTGTTCTATTTCAAACAACGATGTTAAAGCTCGCTTGAAACAGCGATAAGTATTAAGATCTAAAGGAGTAAATTAAAATGTCACAGAATGAAACTTCCGGCACAGTTGCCGTAGACAACCAGAAAAATAAAAACAAAACAGATGGTGCTCATTGCCCTGATGACTGCAGTAACCTGCGTCCTCGGACCACTTTCCATCCCACTGCCATTCAGCCCGGTTCCGATTTCCCTTACAAACTTTGCAATTTTCCTTGCAATCTTTGTTCTCGGAATGAAATCCGGAACAATCAGCTTTATCATCTACCTCCTGCTCGGAGCAGTTGGTGTCCCGGTCTTCTCCTCTTTCCGCGGAGGTTTCCAAGTTCTCGCAGGACCAACCGGTGGATATCTGATCGGATTCATCTTCCTCGCACTGATCATGGGATTTGCACTCGATCACTTTGACCGTAAGCTCGTTCCTACGATCATCGGAATGATCATCGGAATGGCTGTATGTTATGCATTCGGAACTGTATGGCTTGCCAAACTGTTAAGCCTCTCCTTCAAAGAAGGTCTTATGATGGGCGTTATCCCATACCTTCCGGGAGATGCAGCAAAATCATCATTGCTGCAATCGTAGGACCAAAACTTTACGGAGCAACACAGAAGATCAGATAATTGAATTGTTCACTGAAAGAAACATCCAAACTAACCTCCATCGGTTTCTGTTTGGATGTTTCTCTTTATAGACAATAGTCGGTAACGAGCCTACGGATTTATTCCCACCGTTTTTGGGAATAGAAAACCCCGAGTTGCCGCTGGGGGTTTTCGCGCTTGTAGTCAAATCACATGAACTACTCACTTCTCTTTGCCTATCGGCATTATAGCATATTCACTTTAACAATACAATATACAAAATTATTAAATTCCTCTCATCGTCAGCTGAATCCTCTTCTTCTTCAGATCCACGCTCATCACCTTCACATCCACAATATCTCCCACGCTGACTGCTTCCAGCGGATGTTTGATATATCTGTCTGTGATCTGAGAAATGTGTACAAGTCCATCCTGATGAACTCCGATGTCCACAAATACTCCGAAGTCGATCACATTTCTTACAGTACCTTTCAGCACCATACCTTCCTTCAAATCTTTCATCTCAAGGACATCTGTGCGAAGGATTGGCTTTGGCATCTCATCACGCGGATCGCGCGCCGGTTTCTCAAGCTCCTTGACAATATCACGAAGCGTAATCTCACCGATTCCAAGCTCTTCTGCAAGCTTCTTATAATCTCCGATTGTAAGACCAAGTCCTGTCAGCTGATGTGCTGTGATAGCATCTGCTTCGTACCCTTGCTTCTTCAACAGCTTTTCTGCTGCAGCATAAGATTCCGGATGGACACCTGTTGCATCCAGAGGATTTTTTCCTTCGGAAATACGCATAAAACCTGCGCACTGCTCGAATGCTTTCGGTCCGAGTTTCGGTACTTTAAGCAATTCTTTTCTATCTGTAAATCGACCGTTTTTTCTTCTCTGTACGCCACAATATTTTTTGCGATTGCACTGCTGATTCCTGAGATATAGGAAAGTAGCGGTGCAGAAGCAGTATTTAAGTCTACTCCGACTTTATTTACGCAATCCTCTACAACTCCGTTTAAGGCTTCGCCAAGTTTCTTCTGGTTCATATCATGCTGATACTGACCGACACCGATGGACTTCGGATCGATCTTAACGAGCTCCGCAAGCGGGTCCTGGAGACGTCTCGCGATGGAGACAGCACTTCTCTGACCTACATCAAATTTCGGGAATTCCTCTGTCGCAAGCTTACTGGCGGAATATACTGATGCCCCCGCCTCATTGACGATCACATACTGTACCTTCTCCGGAATCTCTTTCAGAAGCTCTACGATAAACTGTTCTGATTCACGGGAAGCAGTACCATTTCCAAGAGAGATCAGAGAAACGTGATACTTCGGAATAATCTTCTTAAGCAGATCCTTACTTGCCTGGATCTTCTTCTCTGTTGTCGGTGCAGTCGGATAAATAACGGTTGTTCCGATTACCTTTCCTGTCTCATCAACAACTGCCAGCTTACACCCCGTACGGAAAGCCGGATCCCAGCCAAGCACAACCTTGCCTGCAATCGGCGGCTGCATCAGGAGCTGATGCAGGTTCTTTCCAAACACTTCGATTGCACCGTCTTCTGCCTTTTCTGTCAGTTCGTTTCTGACCTCACGCTCAATAGCCGGTCCGATCAGACGGTTGTAACTGTCTGCAATTGTCTCTTTCAATACCGGTGTTGTATAAGGATTCTCTGTACGGATCACCTTTCTCTCAAGATATCTTAAAATATCTTCTTCCGGTGCTTCCACCTTCACTGTCAGGAATTTCTCTTTCTCACCACGGTTCAATGCAAGAATTCGATGTCCTGCAAGCTTCGAAACTGCTTCTTCAAACTCATAATACATCTCGTAAACAGACTCTGCCTCCGGATCCTTCGCCTGAGAAGTAACCTTTCCTTTTCTCATTGTCGTCTCTCGGATCCAGGTTCTGTAAGCTGCCTCATCTGAAATGCTTTCTGCAATAATATCACATGCTCCGCTGATTGCATCCTTTGCACTTTCCACACCTTTTTCTTCGGAAATATACGCTTCCGCTGTCTTCTCAAGCGGCTCTTTTTTTGTCTTCTGCAATGTGATCAGTGCAGCCAATGGCTCAAGTCCCTTCTCCTTCGCGATTGTCGCACGTGTGCGGCGCTTTGGACGATATGGGCGATACAGGTCTTCTACTGCCACAAGCGTTTCCGCTGCCAGAATCTGTTTCTTTAATTCTTCTGTCAGTTTTCCCTGCTCTTCAATACTTGAGATTACCTGTTCTTTCTTCTCTTCCAGATTTCTTAAATACACCAGACGCTCATATAGCTTTCTCAACTGTTCGTCATTCAGTTCTCCGGTTGCTTCTTTTTTCTATATCTTGAAATAAATGGAATCGTATTGCCTTCATCGATCAGCTGTACTGCCGCATCGATCTGCCAGCGTTTTACATCCAGTTCTTCTGTCAGTCTCTGATTAATACCCATTCTTTTTAGTTCTTTCCACTTTCATAGGCATTCTGTACCTGTTCGGTCAGCTCTTTTCCGCCATTCGCATACCATTCTACCACAAAAAAGTATCAAAGTAATCCACTGGTTTCTCCCCACTGATAATCTGAAGAAACGCTTCATTCTCCAGTTCCTGTAATTCCTGCGGGATTTCGGCATTTACATTTTCCAGAGGCAATGTCGATGTACTTGTTATTCCTGCCTTCTGCAGTTCCCCCACAGCCTGAATTCTTGACGCATACGCCGCCCATCCATTCGCGGTTGTCAGCTGTCCATTCAAAAATGATTTACATGTATCATAATAAGATTTTTCTAGTCCACTCAATTCCGACACATCAAGCGTCTTATCCAGTGCTGCCTGAATATGTTCTGTCGTACGGTAAAGTGCATCCTCATAATCCACATTAATATTCAGTGGCCGGGCCGTCGGATCTACATTAATAGAAAAATAATCATTCACTTCTCTTGCCGCACTATCATTTGCATATCTAGACTGATCAAAAATCGCACTCACATACTTTGCTACAATTTCCGGATGCTCATATCCTTTACGCACCACCACATACATCCACTGGTCATACGATTCAAAAACTGATATCTTCTGCGTCTCATTTACCTGTTCTTTGTCTAAAAGATACGGTTTCCACTCTGCATTTGAATCGACATTATATGCTGCACTCAACGGGTTATTCGGCCACCAGCGTCCACAGATAGCACCGCAATGTCCGGTTTTTAACAGATCATCTATGTTTTCCGTCTTTCGTAGCAGGAATCTCTGGTCGAGTATCCCATCCTCATATAGATTACGAAGCTTTGAAAGTGCTTCTTTTTGTTTCCTGTGTTACTGACCCATAAACTACATTTCCATTTTTATCCAGGATCCAGTGACATGGCATTGCACCGGCATGTATAAAAGTTGCATCCACTCCATAAGTCTGATCCGCACCGGCAACCACGTCTGTACTACAGGCAAGGCCGATTGTCTGACCGTCTCCTGCTGCATCCTGTTCTACAAATGCCCGCACTATCTCCAACGCTTCTCCTACTGTTTCCGGTTCCTTTAATCCCAGCTTCTCAATCCAGTCTTTCCGCAGCCAAAGAAGCGGAGTTCCATCGTCAATCACCGTATTCGGAAATGCATATAGCTTTCCATCCACGGTTGCAGACTGTAAAAGAGAATCTCCATAACTTTCTACATTTCTTTGATCGTATCTGTCGTACACTCTTCATACGTTTCTGTAAGTTCTTCGATCAGGCCTGCTTCAATCAGGCGGAGCAGGTTATCTCTTCCCTTCACAACAAGCACGTCTGGAATATCACGATCTTCAATCGCTACATTGACCGCCTCTTCATACGTATTGCCATCCTGCAATTCAAAGACATCTGCATTTTTAATATTAAGCACTTTCTTCAGATATCTCGTATACGCATTGTTTTCGTACGTATTTCCCACCGGGAGATTCGAATTATTCGCCCCTGCAATCTTGCCAAGTGTATAGGTAACAGTCTCAGGATATTTCCCAAGTGGTGTATGCATCGCTTTATACATCAGCTTTCTTTTTCCTTCAGCTGCTTCGCCTGCACCAGACTCACTTTGAGATGCATCTGACTGTTCCATCTGTCTTTGACTTTCCTTCGTCTCAAAATAGGTTCCGCACCAAAGCATCAGCAATAAAATTAATGCAAGCTGGGCTGAGAGAATTCGCTTTTTCATATCGTTTTTCATAACACCTTCGCCTCCGTGTTCTTCGGAATCCGGATAAAGACCCGCGTTCCTTTTCCTGGAGTACTTTCTATCTTCATCTCACCTTTTTCTCCATAAAGGACATGGATTCTGTCACAGACATTTCGCACACCATAACCGGAGGACTGATGTGTCAGAATCTGATCCGCCTTCTCCTGCGTCATTCCCGCACCATTGTCCCTGATTTCAAAGAAAATGTGCTCAGCCTCTTCACGAATCGTCAGCCACAACGTCGGATTCTCATTATCTGACACATCAATTCCATGATCGATTGCATTTTCTGCAAGTGGCTGCAGGATCAACTTCGGTATCAGATAATCATTAAGACCATCCGAAATCTGTTCAACCACACGGAACTCGTTATCATGCATAACAAGTTGGATTTTGAGATATGCACGGATGTTATCAATTTCTTTTGCCACTGTAGTCATTGTTTCACCACGATTGGCTTGTTCTATAATAAGTAGACAGTGCCAATGTCACATAACTGATTTCATCCTCCCCCGCTTCAATTGCTTTCCAGTTGATGATTGAAAGCGAATTATGAAAGGAAATGTGGATTGATCTGTGCCTGCAGTGCTCTCATCTCACTGTTCTGAAGCTGGATCTTACTCTCATATACTTCTGAGATCAAATGGTTCATCTGATCCATCATGCGCCGAAATGACCGGATCAGCACACCCACCTCGTCTTTGGATTTACTCTGCACGGTAACTTTACGAAGTCCCATATTGATCAGGTTCATATTTTCAGTCAACAACTCCAACTGCGACACCATACGGATGGAGAAAAACATACCCTAAAAAGACTCAAAAAGGAGAACACTGATTAAAATTAACGGAATATTTTTTTTGAGCAAAAGCTTATGGATTGCATTTTCACTTACCGCCTTCGGACGATAGATATAGAAATTCCATCCGGTATCTTTCATTGTTCTCTGTGAAATAATACTTATCACTGATATCCTTAAGATTCTCAATATTCTTTGGACGATATTTTTTATCCATAGAACAATCCGCATAAACAACATTTCCATTATCATCCTGAATCATGCCTCCTGTATTATCTGTGAGCTGGCTCATGAATGGTTCAAGAACTTTTTCATAATCCAGACGCATCTCCAACACCGCTTTGATCGTATCATTGTCATAGAATTTCCGACTGGCAATAATTGATTTATTTCCCCACGAGTAATGCTCCACTGCATCAGCGTTCCTTCATTCAGTCTGGAATACCACTGTTGATTCTCCGCTTCCGACATTGGAAGAAGTGTATCTCCATGTGGCACTTCTATATTGTCAGAATACAGCGTAATACTCTGAATCTCTTTGTGATAGATGGTCGGCATCTGAAGCAACGGATCTGCTACTTTCACATATTTCAAATATTTCTCATAATCTGATTCCATTTCCGTATCGAAAATATTCCTGAGACTTTGTGAATAGGATAAATAATCGACCAGATTTTCATAAATCTGTGACTGGTTCTCAATTGAGTTCACCGACTGCTCCAGTATTTTTTCCAGGTTATACTGTTCCTTTTCTCTCAGCTGATTCGTCATGCCATATTGCATAGAAAAAGCCAGGAATACAACCGGCACCAATCCTACAATCAACATCAAAACTGACAGTTTCTTACGGAATTTCAGATTTTCAAATCGATGGAGCAGCTTCCGTATTTGTTTTTCATCCGCCTCTGTTCCTTTCCTGCATGCTTCCGGTGTGTCTCCGAAAAATTCCCGGAAACTTCTGCAGAAGTATGAGTTATTGGAAAATCCTACTTCTTTTTTGCAATTCCGGAGATCTTCATATTCGTTGTCTCAAGAAGTTCTTTCGCTTTTTCCATCCGCACTTCACGGATAAAGCGGTTCAGTGTCACTCCCTGTTTCTTCTTTGAACACAGCACTCAAATATCCGGGAGAAAGAAATACCATTGCTGAAAGCGTCTCTGCTCCAAGATTCCTCTCCTGGTAGTGATGATAAATGTAACTTTTTACTTTCGTAATCTCTGAACGGAATCCGTCTTCCTGTTCCTGTATACAGTGTTCATATTCCTGAAGTGCTTCGTCTACTATAGTGATCACATCCTTCAGGTTTTTGCAACGATATAATCGATCCACTCTCTTTGAAAGCATCTTTTCATCCAGCCCTTCCATCTGGTCGAGCAATTCTTTCATAATTCCAGAAAATACAAACTTTACATACATATCCGAAAATTGCTTATGCGCACGATATTTTTCTTCCAGTCTCTGAAAATCCTGACGGAGATGTGGCAGATCTTTATATTGAATATCTTTCGTAATCTGTTCCATGATTTCAGAATCTTCTGCCGGGTCCGCTTTCTTCTCTTCCTGCTTCTCCCCGTGGAAAAACAGAAATGCTGACGTGGCTGATAGAACTGCTCTTCTAACATTCCTTCCAGCACCTTAAATTCCTCTGCCAGATTCTTTTCCATCTTCGATTTCCTCACTGACTGCAAAATAACATTCACTGTCAAACTGGTGCGCAAAAAAACGGTACATTTTCTCTACAACCACATGATAGTCTGTATACTTCTCCGGGAACAGAAAGATGGACTCATTTGAATTCAGATTCACATAATAAAATTCTCTCTGCACCTCTTCCTTCAGACTTGTCAGAAAATGTTCCTCCTCCGTCTCAAAAAAACCATTGGATGCGCTGACAAGAACCATGCGCGAAAACTGTGAAACATCGTCTTCTGTTTCATCCATTAATTTCTCAAGTTGAACAAAATCCTCTTCTTTTCCCCCATACAGATATTTCAGTAAAAAGTATTTTTTCAGATAATCTTGTTTTTCTTTTCTGCTGCTTTTGTTCTCTTTCTTAGAAGAGATATTTTCCATCACTCGTTGAAAGGTCTTATGAAATTCGTTCGGATCGACCGGCTTTAGGACATAATCCACGACACCATATCGCAGAGCCTCTCTCGCGTAGGAAAAATCATTATATCCGCTGAAGATCACGATTTCCATATCCGGATGATCTTCTCTCACTGCTTTCGTCAGCTCCAGTCCATTCATATAAGGCATCTTTACATCCGAAAATAAAATATCTACATGATTCGAAGCCAGTATACCAAGTGCATCCTTTCCATTCGCCGCTTCTAAAATCTGGAAGTCTCCCTCTCTTTTCAGCAGAAAACGGATTCCCCTTCTCTCCAGTTTTTCATCATCTACGATCAGTATTGTAATCATTCCCCCGCGCCTCCCACACGCTCACTTTATATTTTCACTATTCCTTTTATAACGTCCGAAAACAGCAGGGAATGATCACTCACTCTCTGCTGTCTTTTTTTAAGTTTTTATAATTCTATTTTAATTCATCTCTCAGCCATTGTCTATACTAGCCTTTGTTACTGTTCACACGATGTGCGACCAGCAACGCATCTCGCCATTTTAAATCGCCTTTGGCGATGGGGCGAGATGCATTCAAGTCAAAACACGCATCCTCCGTGTCAATCAGCGGAGTGATTGACACGGAAGTGAACAGTAACTAGCCTTTAACCGCTCCGGCTACAACGCCTTCGATAATATATCTCTGGCAGGACAGGTAGAAGATGATGATCGGCACGATTGCAAGAACCAAAGTTCCCATCATTGCTCCCATATCTACAGAACCGTATCCACCTTTCAGATACTGAACTGCCATCGGCACTGTCTTATATTTTCTCTGATCCAGTACAAGTGATGGAAGCAGGTAGTCGTTCCAAATCCACATTGCCTGAAGAATTGTAACTGCTACACAAGTCGGCTTTGCAATCGGAAGTACAATTCTGAAGAATGTCTGGGTTGGTGTGCATCCATCAATCATCGCAGCTTCTTCAATCTCCAGTGGAATGGATTTCATGAATCCGGTGAACATAAAGACGGAAAGTCCTGCACCAAATCCAAGATAGATCACAATCAGTCCCCATGGATTTCCCATATGAAGCATATTTGCGATCTTGGATAATGTAAACATTTCCATCTGGAATGGCACGATCATTGCAAACAGGCAAAGCATATATAAGACTTTTGTGAACTTTGTCTTCACACGACAGATATACCATGCACACATGGAGCAACATAAGATAATCACTGCTACAGATAAGATTGTGATAAATAAACTCCATCCAAATGCCTGAATCAGCCCTGTCTGCTTAATACCACGGGTATAGTTCTCTAATCCGACATACATCTTTCCGGTCGGTATCTCGAACGGTGCTTTACTGATATAGACTTTTTTCTTAAAGGAGTTGATAAATACCAGTATGATCGGATACAGATACAGCAGGCTGAGTAGTGTAAAAATAACGGTTAATAATGTGCCATGTTTTACTTTTTTATTCATTACTGCTGCACCTCCTTTGATGTTGTCATTTTATTCTGAATTAATGCGATCACTCCTACAATAATGAAGAAGATAACTGCTTTTGCCTGTCCTACCTTCCCAGCCAGTTCTTCCATAGAATGTATAATAGATGTTCAGGGCAAGCATTTCTGACATCTTGTCCGGTCCACCGTTTGTCAATGCAAGGTTCTGGTCGAAAAGTTTAAATCCGTTTGTAAGTGTCAGGAAAGTACAGATTGTAATGGATGGCATAACCATCGGAATTGTGACATATCTTAAAAAGCTGTACTTTATTCGCTCCGTCAATCTGTGCTGCCTCGATCAGCTCTCCAGGAATATTCTGAATACCTGAGATGTAGATGATCATCATGTATCCAATCTGCTGCCAGAGCATCAGGATAACTAATCCCCAGAAACCATATTTTGAAGAATATGTAAGTGTTTTCTGGAAATGTGCCAGAATACCGTTTAATAACAGCTGCCATACATATCCAAGTACGATACCACCGATCAGATTTGGCATAAAGAATACGGTACGGAAAATATTAGTTCCCTTAATCTTCTTTGTCAAAAGCATTGCTACCGCAAAAGCGAAAATGTTGATCAGTAATACTGTTACGATCGTAAATAATGCAGTAAACCAGAGAGAGTGAAGGAAATCCCCATCTCCCAGTATCTTTGCATAGTTGCCAAGTCCAATAAATCTAGCGTCTGTCACCGTTGTGAACTTGCAGAGCGAAAGATATACGCCTAACACAAACGGTGCAAGGAAACCTATCGTGAATGCAATCAGCGTCGGCAATACAAATACCGGAAAATATCTCTTTATTGCTTTTTGCATGTTCTTCTCCTCCTGTCTTTCTTTCTGTAAAAAGGTCTGTCTCTTTTTTTCACACTTCTAATAACACACTTTCAGCCTGCCCCCGGTATTCTCGTTGGCAGGCTGCATACTATTCTCTCTATTTCACAGCCTTTTTATCTGTCGGTCCTGTGAAAAGCCTTTTTTATTCATTTGCTGCTGCGTATTCTTCAGCCCATCCATCAACGAATGCTGTCTGTACACTATCCCATGTGCCTGTACCCTGTGCATAATTCAAGAGCTCCACCAAGATTGTTTTTCCAGTTCTCAGATGGCATTGTTGTAAAGTTCCAGCTTACTGGTGTCTTTCCTGCCTCTGTATACTCAGCATTTGCTTTTACAAGCGGGTTGTCCGGAAGGTAATCTGCGAATGTTGTAAACGGTGTTACGAATCCCATCTGATTTGCCAGCATGTCACGACCTTCATCGCTCTCAACTACCCATTTCATAAAATCAAGTGTTGCCTGAATGTCTTCTTCTGAAGCGTTCTTTATTTACACACCAGTAGTTCTCAGATCCTGTACAAAGTCCCTGGTTCTCTTCTCCATCAACTCCGATGTAGATTGGAAGCATTCCCATATCTTCATCTGCTACTTCATTATCTTTGATATCATTGTAAGCCCATGTACCATTCTGATAGAATACTGCTTCGCCAAGTGCAAATTCACTTGCTGCGTCATCTCCTGTCTTAGAAGAAATCATAGATGGCTCACATGTAGAGTTGTTCAGATACAGATCCCAGATCTGTTTGTAGTTGTCAAGGTATGTTCCTTTGATTGCATCTGTGCTGTCAATTCCGTCTGCCTTATACTCATAGTAGATTGGAAGATTTGCAAGGTGTGTCTTAAATCTCCAGTCAGAAGAAGAATCCATTCCTGCTGAAGTGAAAGCTCCTTCTACTCCAAGATCATCTTTATGTGCCTGAATCTCTTCTGCAACTGTCTTAAGTGCCTGGAAGTTGTTCAGATCATCAATTGATTTGATACTTGCATCCGGCAATTCGAAGTATTTGTTCAGAAGAGCTTTGTTGTAGATCAGACCATAAGTCTCAATAACATAAGCGATTCCGTCTACTGCGTCGCCATCTTTTAATATATAATCGTCAGACTCGACATCTTTATAAACATCGCTGTTGAAAGGTCATAGCAATAATTTTTCCATGTAGCAAGTCCAACCGGTCCGTTTACCTGGAACAATGTTGGTGCCTCATCTTTTGCCATCTCTGATTTCAACTGTGACTCGTAAGTTCCTGATGCTGCTGTCTGTACATCAACCTGAACACCCGTCTCATCTGTATACTCTTTTGCAAGTTCTACCCACTGGTCAGCCTGCTCTGGTTTAAAGTTCAGATAATAAACTTTTCCGGATGACTTATCTCCTTTTGCTGTTTCATCTCCGCCTGATGTGCTTCCACATCCTGCAAGCATTCCTCCTGCCATTGAAGCTGCAAGTACAAGTGCAAGAATCTTTTTCTTCTTCATAATTGAATCCTCCTTTTATGATTACTTGTCTTTGTTTTTCTTGATGATGTTATTATAATAAAAAGTGCCAAAATAAGATATAATAAAATTCCAAGAAACATAACACTATTTCAAGATTATTGTAATTTTTGAAAATTTTGTGTATGATACAAGAGTTCATAAAGAGTCAAATCAGAAAGGGTGTGTCTGTTTTTATGCTATCAGACACGACAGGATAGAAAAAGATGGATCGTACGATCAACTATCAGATAACAGAAGAAGCGGACGGCCTGCGTATCGAGCAGTTCCTGCGTCACCAGGGCTACTCCTACCAGAACATCACTCAGTTAAAAAAGATGCCGGAAAGCATTTTAAAAACGGAGTCTGGGAATATATGCGTTCACTACTTGCTACCGGAGATATCCTCACAGTACATATTCAGGAAAATGAAAGTTCACCGAATATTCCTCCTGTCGAACTGCCGCTTAGCATTATATATGAAGACGAAGATGTCCTTGTTGTCAACAAACCTGCCGGAATGCCGATCCATCCATCACTGAATAATTATGAGAATTCTCTGGCAAATGGACTAATGTGGTATTATACAGAGCAAGGAAAGCCTTTTATTTTCCGCTGCACGAACCGCCTGGACCGTGATACTTCGGACTAACCGTCATTGCCAAGCACCTGATCAGTTCCAGCATCCTATCTTCCATGGGCGCACGACACGAGATCAAGCGTGAATATCTCGCGATCGTCCGTGGCAGTGTAACACCTCCATCCGGCACGATTGATGCACCACTCGCCCGCACCGGCAGTTCCATGATTGAGCGAAAAGTAGACTTCAAGCATGGAGAGCGTGCAGTCACACATTATAAAGTTGTAGAAGAAAAAAAAAACGGGCACAGCCTTGTCTCTCTTATCTTAGAGACCGGCCGTACCCATCAGATCCGTGTCCATATGCAATATTTAGGATTCCCACTTGTCGGTGATTATCTATATAATCCGGATATGGAATACATCCACCGCCAGGCATTACATTCCTGGAAGCTCTCCTTTATTCATCCGATCACAAAGGAGCCGATGGAATTCACAGCGGAATTACCGAAAGATATGAAGAAGATTCTTATTTAAAGAACACTATGCGCGAAAACACTCCCCGCCACAAATCAGGGAGTGTTTTTCTATCTATTCTTATACACTAAGCTTCTTATCTGCCATCCATCCACTAAGTAAAAATACCGCTACACAGATTATAATGTAGTATACAAGATATCCGACACCAAAGAATGAATTTCCTGCTACTTCTACATTCGGAAGTACACTGCTGATCAGATTATAAATCTTTTCTATTATAAATGTAATCACAAAGAAAGCTACGATTGAGATTCCTCCTGCATATTTTGAATCCCTTAAAATAGTTCGAGAAACGATTACCGCAAGATAACCAACCATCACAACCTCTGTCCATCCGACAAAGATGCAGAGAAGATTCCAGATAATCTGTGCGATCAGCTGCCCTTCGCCTGACACTCGTATAAAACTATCTCTTATGATCGCAAATACATTTCCAAGTTCTCCGACATACTGGATCGTCCCTACAAAACAAAGCAGTCCGGCAATCGCATAAAGTGCAAACACGAAAAACATCTGTGCGATTGCTACAACAAATTTTGCTCCAAGAATTTCCCATACAGATTTCGGAGTCATCCAGATCATATAGCATTGCTTTGTTTTCAAATCTCTGTTTAAAATCAGAATACTCTCAATTCCCATATAGAACACTACAAAAACGATCCGACTAATAAAAGCGTTGCACTGATTCCCATCAATGCATCCTTTTCAACCAGCATACCTCCAAGAAATGTAAGCACACAGACAGCTAAAGCTACCATAACAATCATTCTCGAAGTCCGCTGTTTCTTCCATTCATATTTCATTAACTTTCCCATCGATACTCCCTCCTTACATCTTCTGCAGATAAAGCTCTGCAAGTGAATTTCCCGTTGTCATTCTCTCTGTCTCAACATTCACGACATCCACAAGCTGTCCATCTTTTATAAAAATCGCATCCTCAATAAAGCTTTCTACCTCTTCAATCAGATGGGTAGAGATCACCATTGTACGATTCTCATCTGCTTCTTCCAGGATCAAAGCAATGATCTCTTCTCTCGCTTTATAGTCCACACCGTTCAAAGGCTCATCTAACAAGAGAAGATCTGCTTTTCTCGCCAATGTTGCAGCCGCTTTCAGTTTCGCATTCATTCCGCTTGACATTGCAGACGCTTTCATCTCTTCATTCAAGCCCAGGCGTTCAATTGTTTTTCTAAACTGCTCTCTGTCAAAATCCTCAAAGAAATCTGCATAATATTCTTCTACATCTTTTACCTTCATATAACTATAGAAAAAAATGGTTCCGTTGACATATATGCGATGGATGCTTTGTCCTGATAGCTAAGCGGATGTCCCTCAAATAAAATCTCTCCCTCTGTTGGCTGTGTCAGTCCCGCTGCCATCTTCATAAGTGTCGTCTTACCACTTCCATTTTCTCCGAGAAGACCATAAATCGTGCCCTTTTTCAACTTCAAAGTAAGCTCTTTAACTGCTTCTTTATTTCCGAATTTCTTTGTGATATTTCTATATTCTAACATCATTTCTGCTCCTCCTCGTAATCGGCGATCTGCTCAATAATCTCGCCTTTCTGAAATCCAAGATCACGCATCTCGTGTACAAAATTCTTCAACAGCTCTTCTGCCATCTCCTTCTTCACATTGTCAAACATATACTCCTCCTCCGACACAAATGTACCGATTCCACGCTTCGTGTAACAATATCCTGCCATCTCCATCTCCCGGTAGATTCTCGCCGCTGTGTTCTGATTCACTTTATACAAAACTGCAAGCTCCCTGTTCGATGGCATCTTCTCACCCGGTTTCAACTCGCCCTTTACCATCTTTTTTCTTAAGCTCGTTGATCACCTGAAGATAGATTGGACTTCCTGAATTATATTCCATGTGATTCCTCCATTTATCTTTTTTTGCATTTGCTGTATCAGTGCTATAGTTAGATAGTACACTAGGTTTTTAGTTTTGTCAATATAAATATAGACATTTTTCTCTTTGATTGATGGTTATTCTGACGACAGCCAGTTTGATTGTTTTAATTTTGAATTATACACATAAAAAATAGACGTCCTTGCTTTGGCCAGCAGACGTCTATTTTTAATACTTTGCTACTATGATTTACTCAATCTGCCAGTCAATCGGCTCGATTCCATTCTTCTCCAGAAATGCATTTGTCTGACTAAATGGCTTGCTTCCAAAGAAACCTCTGTAAGCAGCCAGCGGGCTTGGATGAGGTGCTTCCAGGATAAGATGCTTTGGATTCGTAAGCATTCTCTTCTTCCTCTGTGCAGGTGCACCCCACAGAATAAAGACAATCGGTCTGTCCTGGCTGTTCAGTGCCAGAATCGCTGCATCTGTGAATTCTTCCCATCCGATTCCTCTGTGAGAGTTCGCCTGATGTGCTCGTACTGTCAGCACAGTGTTCAACATTAATACACCCTGCTCGGCCCATTTTGTCAGACACCCATGATTTGGGATTGTGCAGCCGAGATCATCATGGAGTTCTTTATAGATATTCACAAGTGACGGTGGAATATCTACACCTTTCTGCACGGAAAAGCTTAATCCATGAGCCTGACCGTTATTATGATAAGGATCCTGCCCCAGGATCATCACCTTCACCTCACTTAATGGAGTCAGATGAAAGGCATTAAAAATATCCTGTGCCGGTGGAAAGATCAGTTTTGTCCTGTATTCCTCATTTACCGTCTCAAATAATTTCCTATAATAAGGCTTGGAAAACTCTCCTTTCAATGCCTCATACCAATCTCCATTCAAACCACTCATAGTTCCTGCTCTCCTCTTCTTTCTGCTTAACCATTCTCTACAGTCTGACAGAAATTCCTTCGTTTCTTAAATACTCTTTTACTTCTTTAATTTCCAGTTCCTTGTAATGGAACAAGGATGCTGCCAGAGCTGCATCTGCACCACCGTCTGTCAGTGCCTCTTTAAAATGCTCCAACGTTCCGGCTCCACCGGACGCGATTACAGGAATCGATACACTATCTGCAATTGCCCGTGTCAGTTCCAGATCATATCCGGCCTTCGTTCCATCACAATCCATGCTTGTCAGAAGAATCTCTCCAGCACCAAGGGACTCTACTTTCTTCGCCCACTCAACTGCATCGATACCGACATCCGACGTCCACCGTATAAATATTCCATCCTGTTCCGTCTGCTCTTTTCTTTTTGCATCAATCGCCACTACTACACACTGGCTTCCAAACTTCTCTGCCGCTTCCCGGATCAGCTCCGGTCTGTTGATTGCAGAAGAATTGATTGAAATCTTATCCGCACCTTCTCTTAACAATGCACGGAAATCATCAACTGTCCGGATTCCTCCGCCGACAGTAAACGGAATAAACACACATTCCGCAACCTTTCGTACCATATCAACAACTGTTCCTCTATCATCTGAAGAAGCTGTGATATCCAGAAATACCAGTTCATCCGCACCTGCCTTATCATAAGCCTTCGCAATCTCCACCGGGTCTCCGGCATCCTGAAGATCAACAAAGTTCACACCTTTTACAACACGTCCGGCATTCACATCCGACATGGGATAATTCTTTTTTGTAAACATTCTCGCACTCCTCCTACAGCTCTACAAAGTTTTTCAGAATCTTCAGTCCTACATCACTGCTCTTCTCTGGAACTGGCATGCGAAAATATTGTCCTTCTCAACAGACGCATGGATATGTGTTGTATACTCTGTTGATGCCTTGACAATCTGTTCCTCTTCTGCTTTCAGATAATAAGAATGTACAAAATATACATAAGAATTCTCAGCGATTCCCTTAAAAAGTCTTCCATCATTCTCTAAATGAAGGGAATTCCATCCCATATGGGGAATCTTATATCCTTCTTTATCAGGTATCCTTAAGATCTCACCCTTTAGAATTCCAAGTCCTTCTACACCCGAGCCTCATCGCTGTGCTCAAATAAAAGCTGCAATCCAAGGCAAATTCCAAGAAATGGTGTTCCCTTTTCTGTAACCTCGCGGATTACTTCATCAAGCCCTGACTGTTTTAATTTCTCCATAGCATCTCCAAATGCACCGACACCCGGAAGAATCACTTTATCTGCATGAAGGATCTCATCTCTGTCCGCTGTAACTATAACATCCTGTCCAAGTGCAAGCAATGCTTTCTCAACACTGCGGATATTACCGGCATCATAATCGATTATTGATATCATTAGCCTACCTCTTATCTGTAATCTAGTATCTATTTTCTATACTTTACCACACTTTGCGTCGAGTTCAAACCAAAATTCGACTCCATTGTCATAATTTTTCACGCCGTACCCCTGATGGAAAGATTCCATGATTGCCTTAACGATTGAAAGTCCAATCCCATTTCCACCATATTCACGTGTATGTGCTTTATCCACTTTATAAAATTTATCCCACAGTTTTGGTACATCCTCTTACGGAATCGGTTTTCCACTATTAAAGACGGAAACACATACTTTTCCATCCATTGAAACGATCTTCACTTCGATCCGCTTCTCATTTCCGACATGATGAATCGCATTCGTAAGATAATTCCGTACAACCTGTTCTGTCTTAAACTCATCTGCCCAGACATAAGCTGTCTCATCAGCAATAAAATCTACATTCGCATTAACCTGTTGGATCAGAATATCACAACTTGCAATAACACCTTTCACAAGCTTCACAATATCAAACCGTTCAAATTCTACTTCATCTGTCCCAAATTCCAACTGATTCAGTGTCAGCAGATTCTTGACCATCCGGTTCATCTTTCCTGCTTCATCAATAATGACATCACAGTAAAACTCTGTACTTTCCGGGTCGTCATTGATTCCTTCTTTTAACCCTTCGGCATATCCCTGGATCAATGCGATCGGCGTCTTCAGCTCATGGGAAACATTTCCAAGAAATTCATTTCTCATATTTTCAAGTTTCTCTTTCTGCTCAATGTCCTGCTGCAGCTGATTATTCGCAGTCTTCAATTCAGATATTGTCTTTTCCAGCTGATCTGACATTTTATTAAAATTCTCGCCCAGAACACCAATCTCATTCTTTCCGCCGCTCGTATACTTCGCATCAAAATTCAGATTTGCCATATCTTCGGAAAGTCTTGCCAGTTCCAACACTGGTTTTGTAATCCTTCGTGAAAAAATCCATACAAGGATTCCTCCAAAGAACATTCCGAAAATTCCAAGATAAATCAGAAACTGATTGGCAAGATTGGCACTTTCACGAATACTGTCCAATGGGCTTCGCATTGTGACAAACACACTATCACTTAAATACCCCCACATTTCCAGATAATCTATGCCACTCTGTGGATCCTGAATCTTACGAAGTACATAATCGTTCGAATGCTTGAGAATCTTTTCCTGATGATCATCTTTCAGGAAGAAAATACGGAGCATCTGTTTGTACAGGAAACCTTCTTCCTTTACATTTGTAAATACAACTTTTCCATCGTCAGAAATATCCATCGCGCAGACATCAATATTCGTTTTTTCAAGTTCCGCCACAAGTTTCTTCTGCACTGCCTCATTTCCAAGATTTCCATTGTTCACTGCTTCACTCATTTCCTCATACATCTCAATCAGATCTTTCTGCTTATGAGACATATAATATCGTCCAAGAAACCCCGTATTAACAATGAAAACATCAGAACAAACACTAGAAGTCCAACAAAAAATAGCTGTCATCTGTCCGCTCAACGTATATTTCCGTTCCCTTTTTTGCTTTCTTCATCTGATTTATTTCTCCGTGTTCTGAACTTCAAACTTATATCCCATGCCCCAGATTGTTTTGATATATTCGCCCTTATCGCCCATTTTACTTCTCAGTTTTTTCACATGGGTATCGATGGTTCTGGCATCACCGAAATAATCATAATTCCATACATGATTCAATATTTTCTCTCTGGAAAGCGCAATTCCCTGATTTTCTATAAAATAGGTCAACAATTCGAATTCTTTATAACTAAGTTCGACCGGTGTTCCATCAATCTTCACGATATGTGCTGACTTGTCAATCGTAATACCGCCTGCCTCCAGCGAATCATTGCCGACCGCTCCCAAAGTTCTGCGAAGGATTGCATTTACTCTTGCCACAAGAATCTTTGGACTGAATGGCTTGGAAATGTATTCATCCACACCAAGTTCAAATCCCTGCAGCTCATCTCTCTCCTCAGAACGCGCTGTCAGCATAATGATTGGCACTTTAGAAGTCTCTCGAACCTCACGGCACACCTGCCAGCCATCCATTTTCGGCATCATTACATCTAAAATAATCAGGGCAATGTCTTTATCTTCGTAAAAAAGATCCATTGCTTCCATTCCATCTCCGGCTTCTAATACTATATACCCTTCTCTTGTAAGGAAATCCTTCACAAGTTTTCTCATTCTGCTCTCGTCATCCACAACTAATATTTTCGCTCTTTCCATTTTCTTTTCTCCTAACTTATATTTGGGTGTACCAGATTACTTCTACATTTAATTACCTTTTAATATACCAAATAGTTTTGTCAATATTGTGAACAACAAAACGGTCAGTCTATAAATGTGTGTCAAAACTTCATTTACAGACTGACCGTCTCTTCTTTATTCAAGAATGCCTCCGCAGGATTATTCAAACTCATAGTTAGAAAAACATTCATTTGCTCTTCTTCATCCTGTCCATTCACAACTACACGCATTGGCAGTCCCAGCTTAATAGACATTAACCCCATAAGGGATTTACCATCGATGATATAATTTCTGTTTGCCATATCAGTTACATCAACGTCTGATTTTAATTTCTGACAACTGTTGCAAAATGTCATGATCTGCCCTGCTGACATAAACTTCACTTTCTTTTCTACCATGTTTTTTACCTCCATCTGTCTATCGAATACGAGTAATAATAAAAGCCAACACAGAAATCTGCACAATGCCTGAATGCAGATTACTGTAATTTCAAACATACTTGACCAGTATATACCACTTATTCCGGAGGCGCAAGTGAATTTTCGATTTTTTTCGACATATTGTCTACCTTTTTGATATAAAGTTCTCACCCGGAGAATCTTGACAGCCACTACTGTCACTTTTATAATAATTGATGGCTTATTATTACTGCTTTCCGCCAGAAAGCAGCAATTCAATCATGACAGTAGGTACTACACACGAAAATGAGGTGATATCTATGAAACAGAAATTTCAAATTTCTGAATCTATCCGGCTTGGAGCAATCCTTGCACTTTCCGGTGGATTCATGGATGCTTACTCTTATATGGAGCGTGGAGAAGTATTTGCCAATGCACAGACTGGAAACATGCTTCTCTTTGGGGTACATCTCTCTCAGGGAGACTTCCAGAACACAATGAAATACCTTTTCCCTGTACTCGCCTTTGCACTTGGAATCGCTCTTGCTGAAGTTGTCCGGGCTAAGGCAGGAAATCTGCTTCACTGGAGACAGATTTCTGTTCTGGCAGAAGCACTGATCCTGATCGCAGTCAGTTTCTTCCCAACAGCATTGAATCTTCCGGCCAATGCATTAACTTCTTTTGCCTGTGGAATTCAGGTTGAAAGTTTTCGTAAGATTCACGGCAAAGGAATTGCTACTACAATGTGCATCGGTAATCTGCGCAGTGGGACAGAGAACCTACACCACTATTTCCATACAAAGAACGACATTTTCTAGATACGAGCCTTTTGTATTACGGAATCATCGCCTGCTTTATTGTCGGCGCAGTAATCGGCAATGCAGCAGTCCAGCTGTTCCGGACAAAGGGCAATTCTTGGCTGTTCTTTCTTATTATTAATTTCATTCTTTATGATGTTTATTGATTGGGAAAAGAAAGAAAAGGAGCTTGCACTTTAATGTGTGGCTTCTTTTTCATACCGGTTTTCAGATAGAAAAAAATCCCGAAAGTGCAATGTTGATCAGCACTTCCGGGAAATAAATTTACTGCGGATGACAGGACTTGAACCTGCACGTCCTAAACACCAGAACCTAAATCTGGCGCGTCTACCAATTCCGCCACATCCGCATATTTCTTATTCAATTATTGATTAAGAAAAAAAAAAATAGAACAAGCGATTTGCTTGTTCCAGTGAGCGTGCGGGGATTCGAACCCCGGACAACTTGATTAAAAGTCAAGTGCTCTACCACCTGAGCTACACGCCCTTATTCATTTTTATTTCTTTCCTGCTAGCAGGATAACTGGGCTAGCTGGATTCGAACCAGCGAATGCAGGAGTCAAAGTCCTGTGCCTTACCGCTTGGCGATAGCCCATCGAAGACTTCATATCTGACACTGCACGGCCAGTTGGAATATTTAAAGAAAAAAGGTGGATAGCCGGACTCGAACCGGCGATATCCAGAACCACAATCTGGCGCGCTAACCAACTGCACCATACCCACCACAAAACGAGCCTGGGGGGATTCGAACCCTCGACCTACGGCTTAGAAGGCCGTTGCTCTATCCAGCTGAGCTACAGACTCATTTCTCTTAATGAGAACCTCTCGTTTTCAAACGAGAAGCAGGTGATGGGAATCGAACCCACGTATCCAGCTTGGAAGGCTGGTGTTCTACCATTGAACTACACCCGCAGGATGATCGGGGTGACAGGATTCGAACCTGCGACCTCCTGGTCCCAAACCAGGCGCTCTAGCCAAGGAGCCACACCCCGATATCAGTTTTATTTCCTTGTCCCTGCGGCTTTGTGTTTCTTTCGTATCTCCCGCAGCGACAAGATATATTATATGGCATGTTTCTCAGAAAGTCAACAGGTTTTTAAAGTTTTTTTACTTTTTTGACGACTGTTTTTTACCCGTTTTCCACAAGAAGAGTGTGCAAATTGTTTCTTTTGTTTTAGTTTTCTGATAATTAGAATAATTATAGATATTTTTGCTCAAAACTTAATTTTCCGTCCCCATCGACTTCCATGATCATATAGCTGCCTCGTCTTCCCTCCTGACGTGGAAAAGATAGACTTCCCGGGTTTAAAATTGTCATTCCATCCTTCTGAAGAAAGAAAGGACGATGTGTATGACCAAACATTACGAGATCCGCTCCTCTTGTTCTTCCCTCTTCTATGATAGTTTCCATCCCCATGGACACATAATAATAATGTCCATGGGTAATAAATGCATGATAAGGACCAATCTCAAACTCCTCTTCTCTCGGAAGTTCTGTAAAAAAGATCGTTATTTCCTCTTATAATATGCTTCTCACACTCTACGACAGCCTCCAGATAGTCTTCTCCGCCTTCTACATCTCCAAGATGGATAAACATATCAATTTTCCCAGCCTCTTCTAATGCGCGGTCCAGTGCCTGGTGTCTTCCGTGTGTATCACTGACAATCAGAATTTTCATGCTTCTTCCTCGTTCAATTTCTCTTCCAGCAGGATTTTTATTGCTCGAAGTGCTTTTCCTCTGTGACTCAATTTATTTTTCTGCTCCGGTGTCATCTCCGCTGTTGTACATCCGAATTCCGGAACATAGAAGATCGGATCATAACCGAATCCATTCGCACCGACAATCTCGTGTCCAATTTGTCCTTCAATCGTCTCACGGACTACGCTTGTTGTTCCATCCGGAAATACTGCTGCAACCGCACAGACAAATCTTGCGGTACGCTCATCGTCCGGAACCCCTTCCAGTCTGTCCAGAAGGATTCTGTTCTTTATATCATAAGAAGTATCCTCTCCGGCAAATCTCGCAGAATAAATTCCAGGTGCCTTATCCAGATAGTCAATCTCAAGACCTGAGTCATCTGCAAGAACAATATCGTTGACCAGCACTCGTGATACAGCTCTTGCCTTGATCTCTGCGTTTTCTTCAAAGCTCATTCCGTCTTCTACGATTTCTTCATCGACTCCTGCCTCACGCATCGATACAATCTCCATACCAAGATCAGCAAGGATCATGCGGATCTCTTTCATCTTATTTTCATTCCCTGTTGCAAATACAATTCTTCTCTTCATTTTGCTTTCTACCTTCTATTCTCTTTCACCAACAATCTAGTACAGCGTTTCTTATTTCTTCGGTCTCGGTGGCTTTGGTCCCATAAACTGATAGAAATATGTTTTGATCATGCCATTGTAAATCTTGCGATTCTTGTCTGCTTTTCTTCCGAAATAACGTTCTGCGTCTTCATAACTTGTGATCATGTATTCAGACCAGCTGTCAAGTTTCCTAAAGCTCTCGCCAAATTCACGATATAAACCAGGAAGTGCCTCTTTCTCCTCAAGACGCTCTCCATACGGCGGGTTTGTTATAATAAATCCATATTTCTTCGGATGACTCAGTGCACTGACCGGTCTCTCCTGAAATGGATCAGATGATCCACACCTGCATTCTCTGCATTCTGTCTTGCCATCCGCACAACATCCCCATCAATATCATATCCCTGGATATCCGTCTCAATCTGATCATCGACCAGATCATTTGCCTCATCAATGGCCTCATACCAGAGTTTCTTATCAATCAGATTCGCCCAGCTCTCAGCCGTAAAAGAACGATTCATTCCCGGTGCAATATTTGCTGCCATCATTGCTGCCTCAATTGGAAATGTTCCACTTCCGCAAAACGGATCCACTAAGATACGCTCTTTTTTCTCCACGGTGTCAGCATGATCAGTGCTGCTGCCAGTGTCTCAGAAATCGGTGCCTTGCCGGCTGACGGACGGTATCCTCTCTTATGAAGAGAATCTCCCGATGTATCGATTCCGATCGTAACGATATCCTTCATCAAAAATACTCTCAGTGGATAAGAAGCTCCATCTTCCTGAAACCACTGTACATGGTATCTACTTCTAAGACGATCTACCATCGCTTTCTTCATAATTGACTGAATGTCCGAAGGGCTGAACAGCTTACTCTTTACCGATGAAGCTTTCGCCACCCAGAACTTCCCATTCTTCGGTATATAATTCTCCCACGGAATTGCTTTTGTCTTCTCAAACAATTCATCAAAGGTAACTGCTTTAAAACTTCCTGCCTTGAGCAGAACACGTTCTGCTGTACGGAGAAATACATTCGCTCTGCACGCTGCATCTGCTTCTCCGTAAAAGGTAACTCTTCCATCTTCCACCTGTGCGATCTCATATCCCAGATCCTGAATCTCCCTTTTTAATACTGATTCAAGACCGAAATGACACGGCGCAATCCATTCCATTCTTTCCATATCTACCTCATATTATCTTTATGTACTTATTAATTGTTACTGTTCACACGATGTGCGACCAGCAACGCATCTCGCCATTTTAAATCGCCTTTGGCGATGGGGCGAGATGCATTCAAGCCAAAACATGCATCCTCCGTGTCAATCAGCGGAGTGATTGACACGGGAGTGAACAGTAACTATTAATTACTGTTAACTGATTCTTTTTACAGTATTATAATTTTACTATAAATGAAAGGCAGAGTAAAGTGCGATTGCCTTTCTTCTCTGCCTTGTTACTGTTTATAAGAATCTTATTTGTTACTGCTCACAGTATCTGTTAATATCTGTCTGACTCATCATAATCATCTTTTCCGCCAAAGCAGTCATCTGCATTTTTGGAATTGCAGTTTGTGCTGTTCTTATTCTTATTTGAATAAGAATTTTTACTGGAATTCTTATTCGAACCTGAATTAGATGTTGAATTTCTGTTCTTACTCTGATTTTCTTCCTTCGATGAATAGAATCCATTCTGAGAATTTTTACTTGTGTTGCTATAATTTTTTTTTTGCCATGATGCTTCCTCCTTATTTGGTGTTACTGTTCTTATTAACTGACAGTAACTATTTAGTACAATCTTTATTATCCCAAACGGAGGTCTTTTTATGCATTTTGTTTCAACCATATTTTGAATATTTTGCTTGCTTTTTCCAAATGCATATATTATACTGATTCATGTAGAAAGATTATTTTCTACAACCCCTTATTAATTATTTATACTCCCCTCAAAAGACCGATGGCTCCCCATCGGTCTTTTTTACTTTTTTTTTTCTAATATCGTCGGTTCCCACCGATCAGTCTGATCACGATCATAATGATCAGAAGAGGAACAAGAACCGGTGCCAGAAAACTGATAATTCCTGTTATAACAGACACAACTACTACGACTACAAATACAACTGCAAGAATCAGCAAAGCCTTCTTCCACCAGGTATCTAATCTGAACTCATGATAGGAACCATAAGAATGCTCTGTTCCATATTCATCCTTCTGTCCATAACCAGTATAGCTGTTCTGTGCCTGCGTTGTCTGGTTGTACGAATTATTGAATGGACTCCTGTTCTCATAAACCACTTCTTCGTCTGTTCCATCACTTGCATCTACAATGGTTTTCGCAATTGCCCACGGATCTCCGAGCAGTTCCAAGACCTCCTGCTCGCTCTTTCCTTTTCTCATTTCTTCTATCATATAATCATCATAAAACTTAAGATGATCCTGAATTGTTGCGGCATCAAGCTTTCCATTCAAAGCCTCCTGTAATTTTCGGATAAATTCCTGTCTTGTCATATTCAACTGTTACCTCCTGTTCCGAAGGTTACTGTTCACACGATGTGCGACCAGCAACGCATCCTCCGTGTCAATCAGCGGAGTGATTGACACGGGAGTGAACAGTAACTTCCGAAGTTTTCTTTTTAGATGTAGAATACCACACTGCCATTCTTTTTTAAACCGTTATTTTCCACTACATCTGTCTTTCATAATTTGTTCATTTATCATTTAAAAATCTTTCATCTTCTTATCACTTTTTCTTCATTTCTCTCACATATACTATAAGCATCAAAGGAAAAAACAAAAAACTTTGAATAAACTTTTTCATAATACATGCCGGGAACCAGTAAATGGTTACCCGGCATCCTCCCTTTATGGAGACTTTTTTCTTATTCCGGAACAACCGGATCATTTATCACTTCTTGTTTCGTTTCCTGTTGTCTTTCCTCTTCTACAGATTTTTCCGCAGTTTCCTCTGTTTGCTGTTCTGTCGTTTGCTCTGCTTCTTCCTTGTTTTCCCCGTTATTCTCTTCTTTCATCGTTTCTTCTATCTTTTTTTCACATGCTTTGACCGATTCCAGAATCTCCTGAACCTGTTCTTCCATCTCTTTCTTCCATTTCATATCTTCCAATGCTTTTTTCTTTCCTGTTCAGTTTCACTATGTTCTTCTGGTATTGTTTTTTTACATCGTCTGCTTTCTGAGCTTGCACTGCCGTTTCACTTTTCCCAACTGTATTGTTGCTTTCTCTTCCCCGGCTCATCCCAATTCCTGCTGCCGCAATTACTGCCCCGGCAGCAAATAAAAGAACCACCAGTTTGACATTCCGAAGTTTTACTTTCTGTTCCAAATTCCATTCCTCGCGTTCCTCCGGAAGATCACGTATCACCTGGCTGATCTTATCATAATGCCGTCTTCCGCCACCGGTACAACGTTCAATGATCCGCTCCAATCTGCGTTCTTCACTTCTGCTAAGTTCCGGGATCTGCTCTGTATATGCCAGTAAAAACTGCAAAATTTTACCATATCCAAACAAATCTACGGAACAATTTTTTCTTGCTGCCTGACGCTGTCGGGCGGATAAAATGACTCCTCACCGCTTTCTGCTGCATCTTCTTCATAACAAATTCATTTTCCTGTGCATCCGGATTTAAAAGCAGCAATTCTCCTTCTTCTGTCACAACACTATATGGGGTCAGACAACGATAATTCTGCCCACGTCTCGACTGCTGATACTTTCTTATTTCTCCGGCAATTTGTCGGAACCATTCAAATAACACCGCTTTATCCAACTGTGTATTATCCCGCAGATAATAAATCAAAAGTTCTCCCTGCAGGCAATCGATACTTGGCTGGCATTCGGTTCCTTTTTCCACGAAGCGAAGTACTTCATACATTTTTTCCATATTTAATTCTACTGCGATCTGTCATCTAAACGTGTGCGGCCCCACACCGCACACGATACAATACCTGTCCAATTGAAAATTATCAGAATCTGATACGAACTACTCTTCAGAATCTTTCCTGATTCTTCAGTCAGAACGACTGAAGTGTGACTCTCATATTAATTGAATTCTTCCAGTCTGTCAAGAGCTGCGGCAACAACTTTATCCATGTCATAATATTTATAATCACCCAGTCGTCCGCCAAAGATTACATTTTCTTCCTTTTCTGCAAGCTTCTTGTATTCTTCAAACAATGCATTATTCTTCTCATCATTTACCGGATAGTATGGTTCCATGCCAACACTCCATTCTGATGAATACTCTCTGGAAATAACAGTCTTCTCCTGCTTGCCAAACTCAAAATGCTTATGCTCGATAATTCTTGTATACGGAACTTCACGCTCTGTGTAATTGACAACAGCATTTCCCTGATAGTTCTCACAATCAAGAACTTCTGTCTCAAATCTGACAGAACGATACTCCAATGCTCCCAGCTGATATCCAAAATATTCATCGATCATTCCTGTAAAAATAATCTTCTCTGCAATCTCCGGATTCTCTTTTCTGAATTCAAAGAAATCAATCCCTGTGCGAACTTCTGTCCCTTCCAGCATCTTCTCAACGATTGCTGTATAACCGCCAACCGGAATTCCCTGATATCTGTCATTGAAATAGTTATTATCGTAAACAAAGCGGAATGGCAGACGTTTGATAATAAATGCCGGAAGTTCTGTACACTTTCTTCCCCACTGTTTCTCTGTATACCCCTTGATCAGTTTCTCATAGATATCTCTTCCGCCAAGAAAAAAGTGCCTGTTCCTCCAGATTTTGTGGATCTGTGATTCCTGTCTCTTTGCGCTGTTTTTCAATAATCTCTTTTTGCTTCCTGTGGTGTGCGGATATTCCACATCTTACTAAATGTATTCATATTAAATGGAAGGTTATACAGTTCATCCTTATAAACTGCTACCGGTGAATTGATGTAATTATTAAATTCCGCGAACTGATTCATGTAATCCCATATCTTTTTATCAGACGTATGGAAAATATGTGCACCATATTTATGTACATGGATTCCTTCTATGTCCTCACAGTAAATATTTCCTGCAATATGATCTCTTCGGTCAATCACAAGACATTTCTTCCCTTTTTTCTTTAATTCATGTGCCATGACAGCTCCATAAAGACCTGCTCCGACAATCAGATAATCGTATTCTTTCATATTTACTCCTTCTTTCCGCAGAACGATTGTCTGGATCCGGTAAAATTCAGAGATCAACGTTTCTGCCTTCTTTCTTTTCATATTATGATAGTTACTGTTCACTCCCGTGTCAATCACTCCGCTGATTGACACGGAGGATGCATGTTTTGGCTTGAATGCATCTCGCCCCATCGCCAAAGGCGATTCAAAATGAATGCGTTACTGGTCGCACATAGTGTGAGCAGTAACTTACGGTGTGTTTATGATAACACATTTTCTAATAAATTTGAATCTCTATCAAAAATACGGTATACTTAACAGCAAAAGGAGGATGAATTATGCTTATAAAAAATGGTTTTCTAATTGATCCTGCATCTGATACAGAACGTCTTGTCGACCTTCGCATCACAGACGGTCGGATCCAGATACTCGCAGATGCCGGAACTCTGACACCTAAAAATGGAGAGGATGAGCTTGATGCTACAGGACTTATGATTTCTCCAGGACTTGTTGACACACACATTCATTTCCGTGATCCCGGATTACTTATAAAGAAGATCTCCATACCGGATCTCTTGCAGCTGCTGCCGGCGGATTCACTTCCGTGATCTGTATGGCAAATACTTCACCGGTCATCGATTCTGTTCCGGTTCTCAAAGAACTGATGGAACGGGAGGCTTTGGAAGACATCCATATTTTCCAGGCTGCTGCTGTCTCCTGCGGACTCAAGGGTGAAGAGATGACTTCTATGAAGGAACTTGCCGCTGCCGGTGCCTGTGGATTCACAGATGACGGAATCCCTCTTAAGAATGCTGCCTTTCTCTATAAGGCCATGGAAGAGGCGAAGGCTCTTGACCTTCCGATCAGTCTTCATGAAGAAGATCCTGCATTTATTGAAACAAACGGAATCAACCACGGACCTGTATCTGATGCGCTGGGCATCTACGGATCTCCTTCGATTGCTGAAGAATCTCTTGTTGCCAGAGATTGTCTGCTGGCGCTTCGTTCCGGTGCACAGGTCGTGATCCAGCATATCAGCTCCGGACAGTCCGTTGAACTGGTACGTACCTTTAAAGCTATGGGAGCAAATCTGCATGCAGAGGCAACTCCGCATCATTTCACTTTGACAGATGAAGCTGTATTAAAATACGGCGCACTTGCCAAGATGAACCCACCGCTTCGTACAGAAAATGACCGCCTTGCTATCATCGAAGGTCTCAAAGACGGTACGATCGATCTGATTGCTACAGACCACGCGCCACACAGTACGGAAGAGAAATCCCGTCCTATCACACAAACACCAAGCGGTATTATTGGTCTTGAGACTTCCCTTGCTCTCGGAATCACTTCCCTTGTACGTCCGGGACACCTGACATTAAGCCAGCTGATCAAGAAGATGACGATCAATCCTGCCAGCCTGTATCACCTTCCGTGCGGTTCTGTCGCAGAAGGAAAATCAGCTGATCTTGTACTGTTTGATCCGAATGAGAAATGGACTCCTGAGACTTATGCTTCTAAGTCTTCTAATTCTCCATTTACCGGATGGGAATTGTATGGAAAAGTAAAATATACAATCTGTGATGGAAAGATTGTATACAAGGATTAATCCAAGAGGTCCCCTGCAGAATCTTTCATTTCCGCAGGGGACCTCTTCTTTGCTCATTAATCCTCGATCGCTGTTACTGTATAATCTTTGTCTTCGACTGTCTTTTTTCAGCACTTCATTACTGATTTCGAATTCAGTGTCACAACTGCTGTTCCGGCCTCATGGCTTACTTCCGCTGTCTCTACCTGGTCCAGTGCTTCCAGTGCTTTCTTCACTGCTGCCTCACAGTGTCCACACATCATACCTTCAATTTTGATCGTCTTTGTCATCTTTGTTTCCTCCTTGTTTTCTGACTCATTTTTGTCTGCTAAGACAATATCTGAAACAGTATTTTCTGCTGTTTCTACCTTTTTCATCTTTCTTTTTTTTTCTGTCTTTGCTGGCATCGTACATTTTAAACAGATTCAGTCTCAATGCATTTGTTACCACACAGAAACTGGACAGGCTCATCGCCGCTGCTCCGAACATCGGATTTAATTTCCATCCAAAGATCGGAATCCAGACACCTGCTGCCAGCGGAATCCCAATGACATTGTAGCAAAATGCCCAGAAAAGATTTTCATGAATGTTGGTCAGCGTTGCCCGGCTCAAACGGATAGCCGCCGGAACATCGCTTAACCGGCTCTTCATCAGCACCACATCTGCCGCATCAATAGCAATGTCCGTTCCTCGCCCCGATCGCGATTCCTATATCTGCTCTCGTAAGAGCCGGAGCATCGTTGATACCGTCACCGACCATGGCCACCTTTCCTTTTTTTTTCAGCTTGCGGATCACCTGTTCTTTTCCTTCCGGCAGCACACCTGCAATGACTTCATCCACTCCTGCCTGTTCCCCGATCGCTTTTGCGGTCCGCTCATTATCTCCGGTCAGCATAACCACATGGATTCCCATATTCTGAAGTTCTTTTACTGCCTGTGGACTATCATCCTTGATCACATCCGCAACTGCGATCATGCCAAGGAACTGCTTATTCCTTCCAAAGAACAGCGGTGTCTTTCCCTGCTGTGCCAACCGTTCCGCCTGTTCTTTTATGCTGGCAGAAATCTTCATTTTGTCAGAAATGAATTTAAAATTGCCTCCGTACAGCCAGTCCTCTCCAAGTTTTCCTGACAGACCATTTCCCGGAACTGCCTGAAACTGTGTGATTTCACTTTTCTGCTCTGCCTCCCCATTTTCTTCTGCCTTTGCAAGAATTGCCCGGGCAAGCGGATGCTCACTTTTCTTCTCCAATGCATTTGCAAAAAATAATAATTCATGTTCTGTCATTCCGTCCGCAGGGAGCAGATCCGTCACCTTTGGTTCTCCACTTGTAATTGTTCCTGTCTTATCCAGAGCAACAATCTCCGTCTTTCCTGTCTCTTCCAGCGAAACAGCTGTCTTAAACATGATTCCATTCTTCGCGCCCATTCCATTTCCAACCATAATTGCAACCGGGTGGCCAGACCTAATGCACACGGGCAGCTGATCACCAGAACAGAAATTCCCCTTGCAAGTGCAAATCCAACAGGCTCTCCGACAAGCAGCCATACGATCATTGTGACAACTGCAATAGAAATAACTGCCGGAACAAATACTCCTGAAACTTTATCTGCCACTTTGGCGATTGGTGCTTTCGTTGCTGCCGCATCACTTACCATCTGAATGATCTGTGATAATGTTGTATCCTCGCCAACTCTCGTCGCCTCGCAACGCAGAAAACCTGACTGATTCATTGTAGCCGCAGACACTTTATCCCCTTCTGCTTTATCTACCGGTATACTCTCTCCGGTCAGGGCAGCTTCATCTACTGCACTGTTTCCTTCCAGAACAATTCCATCCACCGGAATATTCTCCCCAGGTCTTACAACAAACTGACCTCCTCTTCTCACCTGGTCAATCGAAACTTCCTGTTCTTTTCCATCACGCAGGAGCGTTGCTGTCTTTGGTGCCAGCTTCATAAGGCTTTTTAATGCATCTGTTGTCTTTCCCTTCGAATGGGCTTCAAGCATCTTTCCGACTGTGATCAACGTTAAAATCATTGCTGCTGATTCAAAATAAAATTCATGCATCAGCTCCATCACATGATCCATATCGCCTGCCGTCTGCGCTGCTGTCATAGCGAATAATGCATACACGCTATATCCATAAGATGCACCTGCACCAAGTGCAACCAGCGTATCCATATTTGGTGCTCTATGGATCATGCCTTTCCATCCACTGATAAAAAACTTCTGATTGATCACCATAACGATTGTCGTTAACAGGAGCTGCGCCAGCCCCATCGCCACATGATTCCCTTCCAGAAATACCGGAAGCGGCCAGCCCCACATCATATGCCCCATTGACAGATACATGAGCGGAATCAAAAAACACAAAGAAGCGATCAGACGCCTTTTCATCTTCGGTGTCTCCCTATCTTTCAACGCATCTTCCGCACAGTTCTGCTCACTTTGATTCATCCCATACCTTTCATTCTTTGCAGATTTCAACGTTGCCCCATATCCAGCTTCCTCAACAGCCGCAATGACCGCATCTACTGTTGCTGTGCCTTCCACTCCCATGGAATTCGTCAGAAGACTGACTGAACAGTTCTCAACTCCGGGGACTTTTCCAACCGCTTTCTCAACACGGGCACTGCAGGCTGCACAACTCATTCCCGTCACATTATATTGTTCCATCTTACTCCTCCTTCAAGTTGTGATCCGGACTTTTTGTGCCGGATCTCTCTTCAGATCTTTTATCGCATCAATTTCTGAAGTGTTGTCACGAGCTCGTCAATCGTTTCATCTTTTCCATCCCGGATATCATCTGCCACACATGTCCGGATATGGTTTGCCAAAAGCACTTTATTGAAACTATTCAGAGCCGCATTCACCGCAGATACCTGAATCAGAATATCCGGACAATACGCGCCTTCTTCAACCATCCTTCGAACTCCCCTGACTTGTCCTTCAATTTACTCAGACGATTGATCAGATCTTTATATTCTTTTTCCGGTCGATCCTTTGTCTTGTGACAACATCCCGGACAGACTTTCTTTTCTTCCATTGTATTTCTCCTGTCGTATAACCCCCAGGGGGTATATTTTCTAATTATTAATATATACCCCCTACAGGTATATTTCAAGTGATTTTTAACAAAAAGTTACTGTTCATGCTACGTACGGTTGCTGCTTACGCTATATGCGGCCGGCAACAACAAAGAAGCTGTCATGGAACATTTCACAATTGTATCTATGTTCCATGCAGCTTCTCTGCAATCCATTATTATGTTCGTTATTATATTTCCTGACAAATCTGTCTTATTCTACACTCTTGAGTGATTCAACCATGTTAATCTTCTTTAACTTAAAATACATCACTCCATTGACAAACAAAGAAAAGGCCACTGTCAGAAGAAAGGCATACAGGAAACTTGGTGGATCGATATTTCGTCCAAACATAACCGAATCAATCTCCTGTCTCAACAATAAAGCGGTGCAGAATTTTTCCGATCAACAATCCCGCCAGTGCCCCAATCAAGGTCAGCAGGATATTCTCTCTGTAAACATAAGAAGAAACTTCCTTGTCATAAAATCCAAGTACCTTTAATGTTGCCAGTTCTCTCTTGCGCTCTGTAATGTTAATATTATTCAGATTATACAGCACTACAAATGCCAGCATTCCTGCTGAAATAATCAATACAATAATCACAATGTCCGACTCTCCAACATATGATCCACCTGCTTTTTCAGGCTTGTCGTATAGCTGATGCTAAGTGTTCCATCACACTTCATTACATTTTCGCCGACATCCTTTGCCTCCTCTGTTGTACGGTCCTGAGTTCTATAATAAATTGAATTATAGGCCGGAGCCTCACCGAATGTCTTTTCATAGACTTCAGATGTCATATAGAGATAATGTCCCATATAGTTCTCACAGATTGCACTGATCAAGACCGTTTTCTCTCCATCATCTGTATCAATCGTTAATTTATCACCGACATTGACTTCCAGCAGTTTCGCTACTTTTTCAGTCAGGATTGCTCCTTTATCATCCAATGAATAAATTTCTTTTGTCTTCCGATCCCGGATCACGACAAACTTTTTGAATGCTTCTACATCTTTTGGTACATCTAAATAAACTTCCTGAGAAGACTCTCCTGAACTAATCTCAATATTTTTCAAAAGATTTTCTGCAGTCACTGATACCTTCTTATCCGTATCCAGTTCTTTCTGAACCTCATTTCTCTCTTCTTCTGTCACATCTTCCTTTAAAATAACGTCTCCATCATAAAGCTGAATCTGTTCGTATTGAAGCGGAACGATTGCTGAAATAGAATCTTTTAATCCAAAACCAAACAACATCATGCCCATACAACCGCCAATTCCAAATACTGTCATGAAGAAGCGTTTTTTATACCGCACCAGATTCCGCACGGTCGATTTCCATGTAAAATTCAGATGCTTCCAGATAAACGGAACTCGTTCCAGAAATACTCGTTTTCCCTGTTTTGGTGTCGGCGGACGCATCAATTCTGCTGCCTGCTCTCGTAATTCTTTCATACATGAGAACAGTGTTGCGATTACTGTACATGCAAGTGCCGCTGCACATGCTGTTACAGCATAATACAAATTATACGGGATCACAACATCATACATATGACGATACAAGATCTTATATGCAGTGATAATGATATATGGAATTATCTTTTCTCCAATCAGAATTCCGAAAACACCACCGGTTAATGTCGCAAGGATCGCATACCAGAGATATTTTCCAACAATTGAAGCATTTCCATATCCGAGAGCCTTCAAAGTACCGATCTGCGTTCTCTCCTCCTCTACCATCCGTGTCATTGTTGTCAGGCTGATCAATGCTGCAACAAGAAAGAAAATGAGTGGGAACACTTTACCGATTGCCCGCATACGGTCTGCATTATCTCCGTATCCACTGTATTCTGCCAGATTGTTCCGATCATAAACATACCACTTTGGCTTTTCAAGATCATCAATCTTCTGCTGTGCTTTCGCAAGCTCTTCTCTTGCTTCTGTAATCTGCCGCTCTCCATCTTCAATCTTCTTCTGAGCTTCTATACGACCTTCCTCATACACTGCCCAACCGTCTTCCAGCTCCTTTGTTCCGCTGCTTAACTGCTGCTGTGCCTCCTCAATCTTCTTCTGTCCCTCACTGATCTGCTGCCATCCGCTGTCAATCTGCTGCTGACCGGATGTAATCTGCGCCTTTGCCTGATCTATCTGCCGACTTGCGGTAAGGATTGCAGCATCTCCCTGTGTCAACACATCCGTCAGTTTCTGTATATTATCCTGCAATACCGGAATACCTTCTTCAATCTGAGCTATCCCGGCTTCAACTGCTGGAAGCCCTTCGTTGATCTGCATCAATCCGGCTTCGATCTTTGCCTGGTTTTTCTGAATCTCCGCTTCGGTAGCTTTCGCCTCCAGTTCCATTTTATCATTTGCTTTCAATTCAGTCAACTTCTCTTCCATTGCTGTTTTTTCAGCTTCCAACTGTTCTAACTGAGCCTTTAATTCCGGATCTTCTTCTCCTGCTTCCTGCTTCCGGTCGTATTCTTCTTTCAGTGCCTCATAGTTCTGTAGAAGAAGTTCATGCTGTGTGTTTAGTTCTTCATAAGACTTTTTCAACGGCTGATAAATCTGCTGATACGCAGACTGATAGTCTTCTGCCTGTTGCTGCAATTCTTCCTTTGCTTTCAGAAGCTCGTCTTTCTTTTGCTGCATCTGTGTCTGTTGCGCTAAAAGTTCTTGTCTCTGATCTTCCAGACTTTCTTCCTGCTCTTTCAGTTGTGCCAGCTGATTTCTTAATGTTGTAAGTGCAATCTGTTTTTCGCTAAGTTCCTGTGCTCCCTGCTCAACTTGTGCTTTGGACTGATTCAGCTCCTTTTGCTTTGATATCAGAAGATTTCTCGACTGCTCCAGTTCAAGCTTCGAAGCTGCCAGCTGATTTCTTCCTCGTTCAAGCTCTTTCTGCGCTACATCAAGTTTCTCTCTTGCACTTGCAAGTTCTTCTTCTACCTCTTTTTTTCCATCCGCCAGATCCTGCTCTGCCTGAGCTAACTCTTCTTGTGCTTCATCCACTTTTTCCTGCGCTGTCGAAGTAATCTCATCATATCTGGCCTGTTCTCTTTCCGCTTTAATTGCCTGAACCTTTTTCAGCACAGAATCCACATGTTCTTCATATTCTTTCGTAAATGCAGTCGCTTCCTTTGCACCTTCAACCTGCACTGTAATCTCTGTATACACATCTAATGAAAATGCTTTCTCCGGAACGCAAAGAAAGGCACTGACACTTCCATTTCCGATTGTTGTACTGCCTCTGTGAAATGCAATATACTCCGGACTGCTGACCGTACCAACAATGGTAAATGTATCTGTCTTAAGTGTATCTTCCAAAGAATCCGAAGTCCCACTTGATAATGTGATCCTATCCCCAATCTTCAGATTCTTTCCATCCAAATAATCTGCATCTATTACACATTCATTTTCCTTTTCCGGAAGCCTGCCATCTTCTAACTGAACTTGATTCATCTTATCCTGGAGCGCCATAACATGAACTGCTACCTGGTTTCCCCGAATCGTACAAAGTACATCTGTTGCATAACTTCCTTCTGCATCCAATACACCATCCACAGCACGAATTGCATCCAGATCATCTTCTGTCAGTCCCATTGTACTCATTACCTGAATATCCATCAGGTTCTTCTCATCGAAATATGCATCTCCTGAATATCTCATATCCGGCTCTGATGCACGGATTCCGGAAAAGAATGCACATCCTATCGCAACAATAAAGAAAATGGATAAAAAAACGTCCAAGGCTATGACGGATCTCCATATAAAAGGTTTTTTTCGTAATGCTTTCTTCATCCACATCCCCTACCATTCAATTTCATCAATCGAAGTCGGATTCTCATTAGATTCTATTCTTGCTACCTGTCCATTTTTTATATGAATCAATCGATCTGCCATCGGCGCAAGTGCCTGATTATGTGTAATGATAATAACTGTCATTCCCTTTTCTCTACACATATTCTGAAGTAATTTCAAAATTGATTTTCCGGTATTGTAATCCAGTGCGCCTGTCGGTTCATCACAAAGCAAAAGCTTTGGGTTCTTCGCTAATGCTCTCGCGATTGAAACTCGCTGCTGCTCACCGCCGGAAAGCTGTGCCGGAAAATTATTCTTCCGTTCCCCAGACCAACTTCCTCCAAAACTGCCTGTGCATCCAACGGATCCTTACTGATCTGCAACGCAAGCTCAACATTTTCCAATGCGGTCAGATTCGGCACAAGATTATAAAACTGAAAAACAAATCCGATGTCATCTCTGCGGTATCCTGTCAGCTGTTTGGAATTATAAGCTGTAATATCTTTTCCATCTACATACAGCTTCCCGCTTGTTGCCGTATCCATTCCGCCGAGAATATTAAGCACAGTTGTCTTACCTGCACCACTTGGTCCAACGATTACAACAAGTTCTCCCTGCTCAATCGAAAAGCTGATGTGATCCACTGCATGAATCTCAACTTCACCCATTTTATAAGTTTTCGTGATATCCTGCACTTTAACGAATTCCTTCATCTACATTCTCCTGACTCTTTTTCTCTTCTTCTGCATCTCTCCTGGCAAGCAGTCTGTTGCTCTTTTCTTCGATTCTCTACAGACGCAGTTTCTCCCACTCTTCTCCTGCACCGAATGTCTCATGAAAACGTTCTGGAAGCGGTGTATCCTGGAATAATTTCTTCTGATACTGTACGATCAGACTCGCAGCTAACGGCACTGCACCTGAATATTGCCGTTTCAAAACCTTACAATATTTCTGACATAACGGATCTGGCTTTACACTCATCACTATATCATGCAATGAATCGTATTTCCCCACTGCCTTCATCCCAAGAAACAACGCTTTTCGCTTTCCAGATGTCGGTGCCAGAAAACAGCTTATGATAAAAAACCATCCCTTTTAATGCCTTATAGATCTGCTCGGCTGTTACATCTTTGAAAAATGGTGCGATCACTTCCGCATACTCCATCTTCGGCTGAATGTGCTTTGCTGTCAGATAGCGCAAAGGATCATGATAATCTTCCGTCAGCATCATTCGATCCAGTTCCATCTCAATCTCATTGTGTGAAACTCTTCCGACCTGCATAATTTTTTTTCAACATAAGGATGGCATTCACTGTCTAAAGCAAAATGACAGATAAATCCATAAATATATGCACGCGCCGCTGCCGGATCTTTTGCTTTCTCAATCACTTCAACAGCATGATGGAAAAACTCATCGGCAAATTGTTCATGAAGTGTATGCCCCTGTTCATTCACCGGATCTTTCTTTAATGCATTATAATAAAATAAAATATCCGGTCCATGTAACCCAATATCAAACAACTCTCTATGCGCTTCTATAGAATTCTGAAGGGGTCTTGGAAGTGCGCTGAGCATTTTTTATTTCCGCATACCCATTTATCACTTTATTCTTTTACATATCGAATTAACTCACCAATTTCACATTCAAAATAGTTGCATAGTTTACAGATTAAATTTGCATCCAGTCTTTGAAATTCATTTCTGCAATATCTATTGAAATTTGACCTCGGTATGTCAAGTTCCTTACAAATCGTATTCTTACTGATACCTTTTTTCTTGTAACAGTTCTTCTATTCTTAATTCTAAATGTCCATAATTCATGTTCCGCACCTCTACATAAAGTATATTTATTAAATCTTTATGTAGTAATTCACTATATAGTGAGGTACTATATAGTTATCCCTCTACTAATAACACGAAAGAGGTATGTACATGAAAAAAGAAAATCATAGCAACAATCACAATGCTCTGTTTACTGACCGTTCTCTATAATTATCTCAGACTGCCGGACTATCATATTACTAACAGCATATCCTTTAGCAGTGCAGATACCAGAGATACTGAATTGACTGTAATTGTTTACAAATGTTGGAAAATTGATGGAGTAATCAAAGACATTGAAAACGAACATAACAAAATCAATGGTACGCCTACCACCTTGGAAATTAACCTCTATTATCCAACTTATTACTTGCACAATAATAGCAAGCCGTTCCGAACTGTAACCATTGAATATAATAAAAAAGGATAGCACTCTATTACTGCTTTTGAAGTAGTATCGGATTCCCTCTCCTTATATTCTTTTGTTCGTATTTTCGCAAACTAACGTTCCGCAAGGATGCCCAGTGCGACGGTTCCTAACAGGGCGGCGGGTCGACTGGGCAAGTGGACGGCTGAGAAGCATTTTCTACTCAACAACATATTTAACGTTTGATTCTCTCCGTCCCTCATATTTCTCCTGTGCTAACAGTTTATCAAGAAATGCTGACACTTCTTCCATGTCTTCACTGTCTATCAAATCCAGTTTTATCAATACATCAAGGTCTGTCTGATTCTTCGGTTGTATTGAGATCGGCTGAGATGTATCCACAACCACTTTCAACTGTTTTGTCTTATTTGCTGTTTCAATATCCGTAGTTAATCCCATAACGTGTCTTTTACTCACGCCGAATATCTGTGATAATTTTTCCCATATAGATTCATCTCTCGGCGTTCCGTTTCCATTTTCATAGTTCGTAAGCATACTTTGTGAAATGCCTAATTCTTTTGCAAGTTCCGCAACGGTTATATTCTTTTCTTTCCGCAATTCTTTTATTTTATTCATAGCGAACCTCCTTTATAAGCACATTATATTTCATCAAATTTTCTCTGTCAATCTTTTTATCGGATATTCAGATATTTTCTATTGACATTCTGCAATGCTTGTTTTATCATAAGATTATCTTAATATCTGATAATCAGATATCTGTAAGGAGGTGAAACGATGATTAGAGGAAATGACTTTATTTTAAATCCAGACAAACTGCAAGAGGAATTTCAGTTAGTAGAAGTTTCTGACTGGATAGACTTTTTCTACAAAAGAAAAATTAGGATTCTACTATACAGTTCTTCTTCCAAAATTAAAGTTTGAAAAAGTCAAAGTAGGCATTAAAGCTAACACAGCGATTGTTACCAACGAGGAACTTGAACAAAAAGGGCAGATTCCAGTCTCATTTGATGGCTTACATACTTGGGCTAGTCTCTATAATGGACGTCTTTCTGTCAAAGCAGAAGCTTCCAATATCAGAAAAGTGGGAATGAAATAATTTTTCCCACTATGTCAGCCAGTCAGTGCCGGACAACGTTATAGGTGCTGAACTGGCTGACCTCTATACTTGATATATAAAACAACATCTTCCGAAAACAATCGGAACATTCATTACAAAAATTGGGATATGAGGTGAGATTCGTGAGCAAAACAAAAGAGTGTTTTGCATACAATACGAAAATCATTGAAACTCCTACTACAAAAGAAGTATATATTTACGAAAACCCTATTTTTATTCACTCGAAAGAAAAGGCAGATTTAACAGACACAAGTAACCGAAAAAATTTGATGAAATGTCAGCTCATAAGCAATATGACAGTTTAAAACGCAAGCAGAAGCATTACGAACAGGCTCGTTGGGATATTGCCCGTATTGTTGACTGCAACTTTGATAACAAAACAAAATTTGTAACACTGACATTTAAAGAAAACATTCAGGAAATCCTGATAACTAACCGAGAATTTAAGTATTTTATCCAGCGATTAAATTATTATTTGTACCATACCAAAACCCAGTTATTAAAATACCTTGCAACGTGGGAGAAACAGAAGCGTGGAGCAATCCACTATCATGTTATTTTCTTTGATTTTCCGTATATAGCAAAAGAAAAATTACAGGATTTATGGTCACATGGATTTATTAAAATCAATCGCATTGATGTAGACAGCAAAAGAAAACAGAGGTCGTTATCTTAGCAAGTATTTTGGAAAAGACCTTGATTTGAAAGAACATAAGAAAAAAGCCTTTTTTAAATCTCAAAATCTGAAAGTTCCACACGAAACAAAAGTCATGCTGACCGAAGACATTTTACATGACTTACAAAAAGAAAATATCGTCTTTCAGAAAGAATACACAAGGCAAATTTACGATACCAATGCTTTCTTATCTACTGGTTCATGCTTAAAGGACAGCAGTGTTATCTACATCAAAATTAAAAAAGAAAATCCTTGCGTAAAGGGGGAATCTTATGGATAATCCCGTTACGTTCTCAGATATAACATTATTGAATACGTTAGCCACCTGTGCTAACATGACCACAGATGAAGTCTTCAAAGATTTTAAAATTATGGCAAATAAAAAAATCTTGGAGAATCACAAATATGAAATTTATTACTCGGAATCAGAAAAAAGCTGGCGTACTTATTTACCCGATGAAACCAAACCTAACAAACGCCGTCCTGTTAAGAGGAAGAGTAAAGAGAACCTTGAAAAAGAAATCATCAGATTTTATATCGAAAAGCAGAAATCTGAAAACCGTCAGAATGTCACACTAGAAGAATTATATGCTGAATGGCTTTTGTATAAAAGAGACTATACTTCCGTAAAAGCAAAAACAATTCAAGAATATGTATCTGAATGGAATAGATTTTTCAAAGATACAGAACTTGTTAAAATGAAGATAGGCGAAATCAAACCAATCACGCTTATCCGCTTTTTCAGAGAAGCTACAAAAGACCGACAGTTCACGCACAAGCGAGTCAGTAATGCCCGTTCTGTTTTGAATGGAATAATGAGTTATGCGATCGAAGAAGAAATTATATCACATAATCCTGTCTCTGATGTGAATTTCAAACAGTTTACCTATAAGCCAGTAGAAGTACAAAGTGACAATGTATTTTCCCGTGATGATACGCATAAGTTATTAAATTATCTTCGGTGTATCATAGAGCCATATTCTCTTGCAATACAGTTATCTTTCTATCTGTTTATCCGTGTTGGAGAAACAAAAGCTATCCGTTGGGAAGATATTGACTACAATAACAGGCTTGTATATCTTCACAGACAGGCGACCTGTGAACGTACATTGAATGATGATTTAACATTCTCAAGCCGAAAAGTAAAAGTAGTAAATCAAATGAAAGGAAATACTTCTCATGGATTCCGTAAACAGTTCCTTACAGACGAAGCACTTAAAATTCTTCACAAAGCAAAGGAATTAAATCCAAATGGAATATATGTCTTTGAACCCAACGGCGAGATTATGACAACAGACAGCTTTAATCGCCGTTTGAAGAAATATTGCAAAGAAGCCGGAGTTCCTTATCATTCCAGTCATAAAATCCGCTTTTACAATGCTTCAACAGCTTTTGACGGAAATAATCTTACAACCCTTAGTTATTTAATGGGACATAGTGAGACAGCTACAACATTGCATTACTTGCGGAATGTCAATAAGAGGAAGAATGACAGGCTTGCTTTTCAGAATCTTGGTATTTCATCATAAAGTGTTCAAAGGTGTTCAAACATTTTAAAACAAAAAAATAAGAGAAACGCTACAAAATCAACGTTTCTCTTACTTATCAATCATGCCGCAGACCGGAATCGAACCGGTACGGGTATCACTACCCACGGGATTTTAAGTCCCGGGCGTCTGCCAGTTCCGCCACTGCGGCATTCCTCAAAATGCTTTCGCATCTTGAACGACCCCTCTGAAAGAGACTCGAACTCTCGACCTCCGCCGTGACAGGGCGGCGCTCTAACCAACTGAGCCACTGGGCCAAATATTTAATTGTCAGCTCGCTGCCCCTTACTACTTCCAAGCAGTCTAGCTAAATGGACCTTCGGGGACTCGAACCCAGGACCGACCGGTTATGAGCCGGTTGCTCTAACCAACTGAGCTAAAGGTCCAATTGATTATTTCTGTTCCTAAGAACAAGCCGATGATCGGACTCGAACCGATAACCTGCTGATTACAAATCAGCTGCTCTGCCAATTGAGCCACATCGGCATGAATGACTCCGACGGGAATCGAACCCGTGTTACCGCCGTGAAAGGGCGATGTCTTAACCGCTTGACCACGGGGCCATACTTTGTCTGTCGACTTCCTCAACAGCGATTATAATCATATCATATAAATCACCGTTTGGCAAGTACTTTTTTTGATATTTTTTAATTTTTGAAACTTTTCAAATAATTCGACAAATCGAACTTCTTAGTTTCCTACTCCTGATCCGATAATCAGAGAATAAAAAAAGATCTTACATTTCTGCAAGATCTTCAAGCTCCCCCTGTTGGACTCGAACCAACGACACTGCGGTTAACAGCCGCATGCTCTACCGACTGAGCTAAGGAGGAATATTTAATTAAAGGTTATGCACCTTAAAAACTACATACAGTTAAAACCAACACCATCATCCATACCTATCACTGCTTTGGTTATGCCCTCGACCTATTAGTAACAGTCAGCTCCATGTGTTACCACACTTCCACCTCTGCCCTATCTACCTCGTCGTCTTCAAGGGGTCTTACTAACTTGCGTTATGAGATATCTCATCTTGAGGGGGGCTTCACGCTTAGATGCCTTCAGCGTTTATCCCTTCCCGGCTTGGCTACTCTGCTATGCCTTTGGTAAGACAACAGATACACCAGCGGCCAGTCCATCCCGGTCCTCTCGTACTAAGGACAGCTCCTCTCAAATATCTTACGCCCACGCCGGATAGGGACCGAACTGTCTCACGACGTTCTGAACCCAGCTCGCGTACCGCTTTAATGGGCGAGCAGGCCAACCCTGGGGACCTGCTACAGCCCCTGGATGCGATGAGCTGACATCGAGGTGCCAAACCACTCCGTCGATGTGAACTCTTGGGAGTGATAAGCCTGTTATCCCCAGGGTAGCTTTTATCCGTTGAGCGATGGCAATCCCACTTTATACCACCGGATCACTAAGTCCTACTTTCGTACCTGCTCGACCCGTCGGTCTCGCAGTCAAGCCCCCTTCTGCCTTTGCACTCTTCGAATGGTTTCCAACCATTCTGAGGGAACCTTTGAGCGCCTCCGATACCCTTTCGGAGGCGACCGCCCCAGTCAAACTCCCCGCCTGACATTGTCCCCCAGCCGGGTCACGGCTGCAGGTTAGAAACCCAGTACTGCAAGGGTGGTATCCCAACATTGGCTCCATGGCAACTGGCGTCACCATTTCGTAGCCTCCCACCTATCCTGTACATGCAATACCGAATCCCAGTATCAGGCTGGAGTAAAGCTCCATGGGGTCTTTCCGTCCTGGCGCAGGTAACCAGCATCTTCACTGGTATTTCAATTTCACCGGGTGCATTGTTGAGACAGTGCCCAAATCATTACGCCTTTCGTGCGGGTCGGAACTTACCCGACAAGGAATTTCGCTACCTTAGGACCGTTATAGTTACGGCCGCCGTTTACTGGGGCTTAAGTTCAAACCTTCGCTTGCGCTAAGCTCTCCCCTTAACCTTCCAGCACCGGGCAGGCGTCAGCCCATATACCTCACCTTTCGGTTTTGCATAGACCTGTGTTTTTGCTAAACAGTTGCTTGGGCCAATTCTCTGCGGCCATCTTACTGGCACTCCTTCTCCCCGAAGTTACGGAGTCATTTTGCCGAGTTCCTTAACAATGCTTCTCCCGTCGGCCTTAGGATTCTCTCCTCATCCACCTGTGTCGGTTTACGGTACGGGTATCCTGCAAACAATAGCGGCTTTTCTTGACAGTCAGCTCACGTGCTTCCCTACTTCTTTTCGGTCCACATCACGTCTTCAGATTGTTCAGCGGATTTGCCAGCTGAACTCCTACCTCGCTTGTACCGGTCTTTCCATTCCCGGCTCACGCTCTCTGCCTGTGTCCCCACAGTTCTGTTACAGGATAGTACAGGAATTTCAACCTGTTATCCATCGACTACGTCTTTCGACCTCGCCTTAGGCCCCGACTTACCCAGAGCAGATCAGCTTTACTCTGGAAACCTTAGATATTCGGCCGGAAGGATTCCCACCTTCCTCTCGCTACTCATTCCGGCATTCTCTCTTCTTAAAAATCCACAGCTCCTTCCGGTACTGCTTCGTCTCTTTAAGAATGCTCCTCTACCAATTGAAATTCATCAATTCCAAAGCTTCGGCAGTGTGTTTCAGCCCCGGACATTTTCGGCGCAGGACCTCTCGACTAGTGAGCTATTACGCACTCTTTGAATGGATGGCTGCTTCTGAGCCAACATCCTAGTTGTCTTCGAAATCCCACATCCTTTTCCACTTAACACACATTTTGGGGCCTTAGCTGTTGGTCTGGGCTCTTTCCCTTTTGACCACCCAACTTATCTCGGATCGTCTGACTCCCATACATCATCTACACGGCATTCGGAGTTTGATATCCCTTAGTAAGCTTTGACGCCCCCTTAGGAATTCAGTGCTCTACCTCCGCAAGACTCGTATGAGGCTAGCCCTAAAAAACTATTTCGAGGAGAACCAGCTATCTCCGGGTTCGATTGGAATTTCTCCCCTATCCACACCTCATCCCCACCCTTTTCAACGGATGTGGGTTCGGTCCTCCATTGCCTTTTACGGCAACTTCAACCTGGACATGGATAGATCACCCGGTTTCGGGTCTACTCCGACTGACTATGCGCCCTATTCAGACTTGGTTTCCCTTCGGCTCCACACCTTCGGTGCTTAACCTTGCCAGTAAGCGTAACTCGCCGGACCGTTCTACAAAAAGTACGCGGTTGAGCATGTAAAGCTCTTCCACAGCTTGTAAACATATGGTTTCAGGTTCTTTTTCACTCCCCTCCCGGGGTCCTTTTCACCTTTCCTTCACAGTACTATGCGCTATCGGTCACTAAGTAGTATTTAGCCTTACGGGGTGGTCCCCGCATCTTCCCACAAGGTTCCACGTGTCTCGTGGTACTCTGGATCCCGCCATGTCAACTCGTCTTTCGCTTACGGGGCTTTCACCCTCTCTGGCCGGCTTTCCCAAAACCGTTCTGCTAAACTTGTTGAATCAATTCCGCGGTCCGAACCCCAGCATGCACGCACGCTGGTTTGGGCTCTTCCGTTTTCGCTCGCCGCTACTCACAGAATCACATGTTGTTTTCTCTTCCTCCGGCTACTTAGATGTTTCAGTTCACCGGGTTCCCTTCCTTAAGTTATGTATTGGCTTAAGGATACTTGAGGTTTGCTCAAGTAGGTTTCCCCATTCAGAAATCTCCGGATCAAAGGATATTTGCTCCTCCCCGAAGCTTTTCGCAGCTTATCACGTCTTTCATCGGCTCTTAGTGCCAAGGCATCCACCATACGCTCTTATCAGCATAACCAACTCGACCTCATCCCACGGGAATGGGATAACGTCCACACATACATAGCGTTGTATGCGTTGGTGATAGTCAATTTATTTTAAGTCTGTTTTCTTCAGACTGTAAGTTAATGTTGTTAACATTACCTCGGATGTCTTGATTAGATATTTATCTAAATCTATTGATTTTTACTATATGCAGTTTTCAAGGTACATAAGATGAAGTTCTTATTCAGTTCTTCATCCGACTGATATTTTCATCAGTCATTACATACACAAATCTCTTTGTATATCTAATCACTGGTGAAACCAGCTATCATAACAGCACTGCCCTGCTGATTGGGTTGGCGGCGATAAGTTGTTGCTCATCTTTGCCTGTATCTATATGTTCAACTTCGGCAGCGTCTCTGCCTTAGTTTCTTTCTTTTTAATTTGGCGGCCACCTACTCTCCCACACCGTCTCCAGTGCAGTACCATCGGCCGCTTAGGTCTTTACCATCGTGTTCGGGATGGGAACGGGTGTTACCCCAAGCGCATCGCCACCAAAAGCTTTAGGTTACTTGATAACCCAACAATAGACAACAGTAAAAACTCTCTACTTTTTTCTTCCTTAGAAAGGAGGTGATCCAGCCGCACCTTCCGATACGGCTACCTTGTTACGACTTCACCCCAGTTATCGGTCCCACCTTCGGCAGCTCCCCTCCTTACGGTTGGGTCACTGACTTCGGGCGTTACTGACTCCCATGGTGTGACGGGCGGTGTGTACAAGACCCGGGAACGTATTCACCGCGACATTCTGATTCGCGATTACTAGCGATTCCAGCTTCATGTAGTCGAGTTGCAGACTACAATCCGAACTGAGACGTTATTTTTGGGATTTGCTCGACCTCGCGGTTCTGCCTCCCTTTGTTTACGCCATTGTAGCACGTGTGTAGCCCTGGTCATAAGGGGCATGATGATTTGACGTCATCCCCACCTTCCTCCAGGTTATCCCTGGCAGTCTCTCTAGAGTGCCCAGCCAAACTGCTGGCTACTAAAGATAGGGGTTGCGCTCGTTGCGGGACTTAACCCAACATCTCACGACACGAGCTGACGACAACCATGCACCACCTGTCATCCCTGTCCCGAAGGAAAGGCAACATTACTTGCCGGTCAGGGGATGTCAAGAGCAGGTAAGGTTCTTCGCGTTGCTTCGAATTAAACCACATGCTCCACCGCTTGTGCGGGTCCCCGTCAATTCCTTTGAGTTTCATTCTTGCGAACGTACTCCCCAGGTGGACTACTTATTGCGTTTGCTGCGGCACCGAACAGCTTTGCTGCCCGACACCTAGTAGTCATCGTTTACGGCGTGGACTACCAGGGTATCTAATCCTGTTTGCTCCCCACGCTTTCGAGCCTCAACGTCAGTTACCGTCCAGTAAGCCGCCTTCGCCACTGGTGTTCCTCCTAATATCTACGCATTTCACCGCTACACTAGGAATTCCGCTTACCTCTCCGGTACTCCAGATTGACAGTTTCCAATGCAGTCCCGGGGTTGAGCCCCGGGTTTTCACATCAGACTTGCCACTCCGTCTACGCTCCCTTTACACCCAGTAAATCCGGATAACGCTTGCACCATACGTATTACCGCGGCTGCTGGCACGTATTTAGCCGGTGCTTCTTAGTCAGGTACCGTCATTTTCTTCCCTGCTGATAGAGCTTTACATACCGAAATACTTCATCGCTCACGCGGCGTCGCTGCATCAGGGTTTCCCCCATTGTGCAATATTCCCCACTGCTGCCTCCCGTAGGAGTTTGGGCCGTGTCTCAGTCCCAATGTGGCCGGTCACCCTCTCAGGTCGGCTACTGATCGTCGGCTTGGTAGGCCGTTACCCCACCAACTACCTAATCAGACGCGGGTCCATCTCATACCACCGGAGTTTTTGCCCCTGAGCCATGCGGCTCTGTGGTCTTATGCGGTATTAGCAGTCATTTCTAACTGTTATCCCCCTGTATGAGGCAGGTTACCCACGCGTTACTCACCCGTCCGCCACTCAGTCACCAAGATCATCATCCGAAGAATCAAATCAAGGTGCTTCGTTCGACTTGCATGTGTTAGGCACGCCGCCAGCGTTCATCCTGAGCCAGGATCAAACTCTCGTTAAAAGTGTTTGTATCCAGTTCAGAACCAACTAACTAGCTAATTCTTCCCTTTTTACTGTTGTTTTGGTTTGTTTAAAAACCGTTCTTAAAAATCTTCTCTTAAAGAAATTTTCAAGGGTTGTTGTTGTCTATTGTTCAGTTATCAAGGTTCTTTGTTTGTGTCGTTCTTTTCAAGCGACAGCTTGTTTATATTAACATAGCTGTTTTTTTGTTTGTCAAGAACTTTTTTAAAAAGTTTTATGAGCTTTCATAAAACAAACGGAGAAGGAGGATTTGAACCCTTGCGCCGCTACTAACGACCTACTCCCTTTCCAGGGGAGCCCCTTCGGCCAGCTTGGGTACTTCTCCATAAAAAACGGAGAGAATGGGATTCGAACCCATGCGCCCTTGCGGACAAACGGTTTTCAAGACCGCCTCGTTATGACCACTTCGATACCTCTCCATAATACCTAATCATTGCCGATTAGCAATTCTTATTAAGTTGTTGTCGTTTCACTTGCGACGCTGATAATCTTATCATAAGGTGGACCTAAATGTCAACACCTTTTTTCATTTTTTCACATTTTTTAACTTTCTTTGTTTTCCTTGATTTTTGGGGCTTTTTCCACACTTTACAACATCGGAAAATCCCCCAAGTCTTTTCTTTTCTTGAATTTCCTTGCATATTCCTACAGAAACGCTTCCGCCACAAGAAGATCTTCCGGTGTTGTGATTTTTATATTTTCATATGCTCCGGGATATAATTTAACAGTATGTCCCATCATCTGCTCGACTACCATCGCATCATCTGTCGCATTTTCAATTTTCTCGTTGATTAATTTCTGATAAGCCTCTTTAATCAGCTGAACGTCAAAAACCTGTGGCGTCTGAACAAGCCAGAGTTTTTTCTCTCCGGCGTGCCTTTCACATAATTCTTTTCGTCCACGACTTTGATTGTATCCTTTACAGGCATGCCGGCAACACATGCATTTGTTTCTTCCACGCAAGAATAGGCGCGTTCAATCATAGTATCATCCACAAAAGGTCTCGCCCCGTCATGAATATATACGAACCCATCTTCTTCTGTTATTTGCTGAAGACCATTCCAAACAGAATTATATCGTTCTGCACCTCCGGCTACAATTTTATGCACTTTAGAAAAACTGTATTTCTCTACAATTTCCTTTTGGCAGTATTCTTCTTCCCCTGCGCCACTGACAAGAACGATCTCATCAATCCACGCAGAATCCTGAAATGCTTTCAGTGAATAATAAAGTACAGGATAACCTTTCAGCATCAAGTACTGTTTATGAACTTTTGTCCCCATTCTTTTTCCACTTCCGCCAGCAAGAACAACCGCTGTACAATATTTCTTCTCCATTTTTTCTCTCCTGTTATTCACATTAAATACAGGATTTTGCAAAGTTATTCACAACTCATCACAAAATCCTGTTCATATCGCTTTGTTATTCAAATAACTGACACGTAAATCAACTATCTTAACGTTCACCCAATTTCAGGTTCGGCACAGCATTCAAATCCCATCCCGAACGAGTTCCGGCAAGGTATTCATAATATGCCGCCGCTCCTATCATAGCTGCGTTATCTGTACAGTAAATCGGTGACGGACGGTAGAATTTCATTCCACGTTTCTCACAAGCTTCTTCCATCGCTTCACGAAGTGCTGAATTAGACGCAACTCCTCCCGCAATCGCAAATTTCTTCATGCCGAGTTTTTCTACTGCACGCATTGAATTACCCACAAGAACTTCTACTACTGCCTTCTGGAAAGATGCAGCAAGATCTGCAGGATCAAATGTCTCACCTTTCATCTTACAGCCATTAATATAATTCAATACCGCTGATTTCAGTCCACTGAAACTAAAATCATACTCTGCATCATTTACCTTTGCCTTTGGGAACTGGATTGCATCCGGATTCCCCTCTTTGGCAATACGGTCAATCTTTGGACCGCCCGGATAACCGAGTCCGATTGCACGAGCCACTTTATCATAAGCTTCACCCGCTGCATCATCTCTGGTTCTTCCGAGGATCTCATATTTTCCATATTCTTTCACACATACAAGATGCGTATGTCCGCCGGATGCAACAAGACACACAAACGGTGGCTCAAGATCCGGATGTTCGATATAATTTGCAGAAATATGCCCCTCAATATGATGCACTCCAACCAGTGGAATATCTTTCGCCCATGCGATTGCTTTTGCTTCAGCCACGCCAACAAGCAGGGCTCCTACAAGCCCCGGTCCATAAGTTACACCGATTGCGTCAATCTCATCTAATGTTGTCCCTGCTTCACTAAGCGCCTCTTTAATCACCTGATTAATCTTCTCAATATGCTTTCTGGACGCAATTTCCGGCACCACACCACCATATAATTTGTGCAGATCAATCTGAGAAGAAATGATATTTGAGCGCACTTCTCGCCCGTTTCGTACTACTGCTGCCGCTGTCTCATCACAGGAACTTTCGATCGCCAGTATATTAATCTCTTTGCTTTCACTCATTTTCTATCCCTCTCAATCTTCAAACATCAGATCAACAGACATTCCATCCTTTCCAGCTTTCGCCCGAGGGAATATCTTTTTCACATCATTCATATAATGTTCCGGCTTTGTAAGTGACGGGCTATAATGTGTCAGCCACATCTCGCCAACATTCGCTTCTTTCGCCAGTTCCGCCGCTTCATAAAATGTCATATGCTTATACTCTACTGCCTTCGCTGCTTTCTCTTTCTCTCCATACATGCCTTCACAAATAAACAAATCCGAATCCACCGCATTTTCACGAATTGATTTTGTCGGTCTTGTATCCGTTGTATAAGTCAGTTTAATTCCTTTTCTCTGTGGACCGAGCACCATATCCGGTGTCAAAATTCCCATTTCACTTTCTACAGTTTCTCCGTTCTGTAAGCGACTCCAGTATTTCTGCGGAATCTCATTTGCACGGGCACGCTCCACATCAAACTTACCGGCGCGGTCAATTTCAATCGTATAACCATAGCAAAGTACATTATGGTTCACACGAAATGCTTTCAACCGGTATCCATTTAACTCAAATGTCTGCTCCGCTCCCTGAATCTCCTGATAAATGATTGGAAATGGCAGTTCCGGCGCAATTACGCGCAGGCAACTGACAACCCTTTCAAGGCCTTTCGGTCCGATCAGTGTCAACGGTTCCCTACGGTCTGCATTTCCCATTGTAAGTAGAAGACCCGGAAGTCCACTGATATGATCCCCATGATAATGAGTAAAACAGATCACATCGATTGGTTTAAAACTCCAGCCCTTCTCTTTTACAGCTACCTGTGTTCCTTCTCCGCAGTCAATCATCAGACTGCTTCCGTTAAACCTTGTCATTAAGGAAGTAAGGAAACGATAAGGAAGCGGCATCATCCCACCACTTCCAAGCAAACATACATCTAACATAATATTCCTCTATCTTCTGGTCCATTACGGTTTGCCCGAAACTGCAAACCAGACTCTTTCATTCATCTTTACATTCGGTTGGAATGAGGAACCCCTTTGTAATTTCATCAAAACACTCCTCGCACAGATCAAAACTGCAGCTTTCTCCATCTTTTCCAGAAAAATAACCCCAGGTATGCTCTACATGAAGCATCTCTCTTTTCGGAATCCCACTCACAACTTTTGTTTCTTTTCCACACCGGTTACAAATAATTTTCGTAATTTCTTTTGTTTCTTTCAACTGATACTGGCGCATACGTTTTCCTCCTGTGAGCAGCAATTATGTTGTTACTCATCATTGTAATTTACAAAAACGGAATATTCCTGTTTTCTTCCTTTGTTACGCCTCAATTATACAAAACAGTTTTCGCAATTTCCACTGGAAACTGCTGGTTATTTATCTATTTCCAGACTCATCAGTACTGCATCTTCCTTCGGATCCTGATAGAATGCTTTGCGAACTCCATCGTTTACGAATCCTTCTCTCACATAAAATGCTCCTGCTGCCTGATTACTTTCTCTTACATCCAGCAGAACCTTTGCAATCTGATGTTCTTTACTCCACGCCTTCAAAGCTAGCATTAATGCATGGCCAACCCCTGACGTTTCATCTCATCAATCACTGCGATTCTTGCAATCTCCACTTCATCAACCGCAGTATAGCCAAGCAGATATCCTACTCTTTTCCCTGCTTTTTCCGCAACAAAGCAGACACTATTGTTCTGTTCCAGTGTCTCGAGAATCGCCTTCTCGCTCCAGGCATCAGAAAATGACTGGTGCTCAATCTCAGCAACTACAGCACCGTCTTCAATCGTCATCTCACGCACTTCTGTCTTTGCTTCCTTTTCACGCTGAGCACGTTCGCGCTCTGCCTGAGACACACGCAGATAATCCGGCTTATGCGCCTCTGCTGTCTCATATTTTCCCGCATAATAATACGCAATACCAAGTGCTCCTACTACAGCCGCTCTCTGACGGTTCATGTATGATGGGCAAATGAATACGGGACTTCAAGTCCCTCTTCAAGCATCTGACAATACACTGGTACTCCGTCTCCCAAAAATACAACCGGACGTTTATACGCATTCAGCTTACCGATCAACTCTTCTACTGCAATCGCCATCTGCTGTTCTTCCACATGAAATGCAGCCTCTGTCAGATGTGTTCCATCTTTCACTTCATGTGAAAATGAATACAATCCTGTATAAACCTGTTTTCTTCTGGCATCCATGATCGGGCAGATCAAGTCGCCACATCCATAAACATTATAGGCCAGTGCATCCACTGTCGGAACATGGATCAGAGGTTTTCCAAGAGCAAGTCCCAGTCCTTTCGCAGTAGCAGATCCGATTCTAAGCCCGGTAAAAGAGCCAGGTCCTCCTGACACAGCAATGGCATCAATGCTGGACAGATCCAGATCGATCATCTTCTTTACCTCATCAATCATCGGCAGAAGTGTCTGCGAATGTGTCTTCTTATAATTCACGGTACTCCGCAATTGTCTGTTCATCCTCAACGACTGCAACCGTTGCTGTCAGTCCTGAGCTGTCTATCGCCAATACTCTCATGGTCTTGCTTCCTTCCTCTGTCAGCTGCTGTAAAAATGTTCTCTGTATCAACAGCCTTCTCTTTGTTCCATTCTTCTAATTTTTTATCGTTATTGTTCCTCGATTGTGATCCGACGATAATCAAATCCCTGTGTCAGATCCTTCTCGATCAGAATATTTGTCCGACGTTCCGGAAGAATCTCTTCTATCAGATTCGCCCACTCGATCAGTGAGACACCTTCCCCCATCACGTATTCTTCAAATCCCACCTCGTCCATCTCTTCGATATCTCCGATACGGTAGACATCAAAATGATAGAAGGGCAGACGCCCTTCTTCATAAACCTGAACGATGGTAAATGTCGGACTATTCACCGGTTCTTCAATCCCAAGTCCTTCTGCGAGTCCCTGAGTAAAGACCGTTTTCCCAACTCCAAGATCCCCAGTCAGGGTTAACACCTGACCTGGGAATGCTTTTTCACCAAGACTTTTACCGACTGCAAATGTCTCTTCCGGGCTTCTTGTCTCTATTACCATAATATTTCAGCCTTTCTATACCGCCGGTTCTTCACCAAAAGTCCCGGTTCTTTTATCATCTTATCTTAAGTTTCTAATGATGGAACAGACGGATTCCTGTAAATGCCATTGCCATGCCGTATTTGTTACATGTAGCAATTACATTATCATCACGCACAGATCCACCTGGCTGTGCAATATAAGTTACACCACTCTTATGTGCACGCTCAATATTATCACCGAATGGGAAGAATGCATCAGAACCAAGCGCAACACCTGTCAGCTGGTCCAGCCATGCTCTCTTCTCTTCTCTTGTAAATACTTCCGGTTTTTACCTTAAATGTATTCTCCCAGACACCATCTGCAAGCACATCCATATAGTCCTCACCGATGTAAAGATCGATCGCATTATCTCTGTCTGCACGTCCGATTCCATCCTTGAACTGAAGTCCAAGTACCTTCGGATTCTGACGTAACCACCAGTTATCTGCCTTCTGTCCGGCAAGACGTGTACAGTGGATTCTTGACTGCTGTCCGGCACCGATTCCGATTGCCTGTCCATCTTTTTACATAACATACAGAGTTGGACTGTGTATATTTCAATGTGATCATGGAAATAGCAAGATCGATCTTCGCTGCATCCGGGATCTCTTTCACATCTGTCACAACATTTGAGAAGAAATCTTTATCGATATTCAGTTCATTTCTTCTCTGCTCAAATGTGATTCCGAACACTTCCTTGTGCTCGATCGGTGCCGGCACATAGTCCGGATCGATCTGAATAATATTGTAATTTCCTTTTTTTCTTCTGTTTCAGAAGTTCAAGTGCTTCCGGCTCATATCCCGGTGCGATCACTCCATCAGATACCTCTCTCTTGATCAGGCGCGCTGTATCAACGTCACAGACGTCAGACAGAGAAATAAAGTCAAATTAACTCTATATCCCTTTAAAGGACCTTTTTTCAGAGGTATTCTTTTTATATAGTCAATAGAGACTGGCTATGCCTTGAAACACATACCGTTCCCGCAAAGCGGCATTGTCACAAAAAGCAGTCCATCATTTCTGTCATTATATTTGCCAGACCCGTCTCGTACATTGCCAGACGCAGGATGTTGTATGCGTATTTTCTGATGAGCGACAGGTTGTTCCGGGACTTTTTGGCTGGCGAGCGGTCTTCCCTAAATGTATCGTCCAGCACATGATGGAGCCGGTTCTCTATTGACCAGTGCATTCTTTTTATGCTTCCCAGCTCCTCTGCTGTAAGGATCAGGTCTGATATCGTGCCGTACGCTGGACATCTTTCCCGGCTCCCTCTCCAGCAGAAGGAGCTGGGATTCTTCTGGAGCCTTTTTCCAAAAACTCTTCCTTCGACGGCGTCACATCATTCCCCTGGCTGTCTTTTTCCTTGGGTATCCTCACCTGCTTGATCCGCCCAATACTTTGAACGTGCGGCCATTCTTTTTGGCTTTTGGTCAGATTTGAAGCGTCTTTACATATCTGGCAAGTCCTATACTCATTTCTGTCCCGGTTTTTTTCCACCTGGCTGATTTCTTCGTATTTCTCAAGGAACTCCTTCATCCCAGGATCCATAGCTTCGCCTTTTTTTCTTTTGAGATCTTCCGCCCCCAGTTTATCCATGAACGTATGAATCTCCTCATAGGCCTCCGGCTGATTTTTCTTTTACTGTTAACACAAAATGTCCTCCCTGTTCATGAATCTGTTCCATGATTGCAGTCTGTGTCCCAACAGCATCAATCGTTACAATGCTCCCGCTGATATCCGAAGCTTTAATAATTCAGGAATCGCCGTAATCTCATTCGTCTTTGAATCTACCGGAAGCTGTGCAAGTATCAATCCCCGGACCGTTTCCACTACATTCAGCAGCATCGGGGTTGTCTCACCTTTCGTTTTTTCCGTTGCACCGCACAATGCTTTCCCATCAATAGCTAGATGGGTATTTCTGGATTCCACGATCTCGCCGATCCATTCCATAAACGCATACAAGGCTAATTCCTCATCAATGCCATTCAACATCCGGGTAATAGTGGAAGGCGAGGCGATCCCGTATTTTAAGTTCATATGCTTCCGCAGCTCTTCCAAGTGGGTTTTGCACCATTTCAGGCTCCTGCGGATCGTTGTCCGGCCACAAAGGAATCCGAGGGTGACGCATACCAGCATTTCTCCAAGATCGTGTCTTTTCTCTCTGCCGCACCGATAATCCGGAATCTGCCTGAAATAATGGATCAATTTTTCTGTCAGAACAGTCTTTTCAGCACATTTCCAATGCCACCTGTATTTTCTCCAGGAGTCTCCGTTGCCCCTCATTCACTTTCGAAATGATTTCCGTTTTATCCAGGCATACTAAATAGATGGTCTCTAACTGATGTAATTCTTCCAGGCCAATGCCCTGTTTTTTATAAATTCTGCGGGACAGGGACGCTGTCTGGGCTGCAAACTGATATCGGAAATCCGATTCTTTTTTCATCACTCGTGTTTTCTGGATATAAGAGGTTGGAGACTGTTTTAGAAGAATAATGGAAAGTACATCCTGCCAGTCATCCCCCAACGGTTTTTTCCAATCATCCGGACACAACTCCCAGACGGCTTTTGAAAATCCGTATTCCCATACTTCTGCATCTGTCAAAGATACTTTTCTTTTATTGCTTTGTATTACTCCTTCCGGAGTAATCACGCCGATATAGGTATCGACTGGCTGCGGATACTTTTTCCCTTTCACGCGCCGGGATGTTCTTTTTTCTTCACGGTAGTTCCTTTGATCCGATTTGTACTCCTGTAATGCCTGCTTGAGAGAGTCCTTTGCATCCACATCAAGATGATTCGTCGGCTCGTCAAGGAGAAGGAAATTCGTATCTCTGTTTAACAACTTACAGAGACGCACCTTTGCCTGCTCTCCACCGCTGAGTACACGCACCTGACTTTCGATATGCTTCGTTGTAAGTCCGCATTTTGCAAGCGCGGAACGCACCTGATACTGTGTATAAGAAGGAAATTCCTGCCACAGTTCCTCAATACAACTATTACGATTTTCTCCTTTTTACTTCCTGCTCAAAATAACCAAGTTCAAGGTTATCACCAAGTTCAACACTTCCTGATAAAGAAGGAATCAATCCAAGAATACTCTTTAGCAATGTGGTTTTTCCAATTCCATTTGTTCCAACAAGTGCGATTTTCTGTCCACGTTCCATAGAGAAATTCAACGGTTTAGATAATGGTTCATCATAACCGATCACAAGATCCTTCGTCTCAAAAAGCATCTTACCAGGAGTTCTTCCATATTTGAAATGGAATTCCGGCTTTGGTCTTTCTGCCGCAAGCTCGATGACATCCATTTTATCCAGCTTCTTCTGTCTGGACATGGCCATGTTTCTTGTAGACACACGAGCTTTATTTCTTGCAACGAAATCCTTCAGCTCGCTGATTTCCTGCTGCTGACGACGGTAAGCCGCTTCCAACTGTGCTTTCTTCACTGCGTAAACTTCCTGGAAATGATCGTAATCGCCCACATAACGGTTCAGCTCCTGATTTTCCATATGATAAATAATATTCACGACTTCATTTAAGAACGGAATATCATGTGAAATAAGGATAAATGCATTCTCGTAGTCCAGCAAGATAACGCTTCAGCCATGCAATATGCTCCTCATCCAGATAGTTTGTCGGCTCGTCAAGAAGCAGGATATCCGGCTTCTCAAGGAGAAGTTTCGCAAGAAGCACTTTTTTGTTCTCTGTCCACCACTTAAGTCTGTCACATCTCTGTCCAATCCAAGATCAAGTAATCCAAGTGCACGCGCAACCTCTTCTACCTTCGCATCAATCGTATAGAAATCATGCAGTGTCAGTTCATCCTGGATCGTACCAAGTTCTTCCATCAACGCATTCATTTCTTCCTCATCTGCTGTTCCAAGCATATCACAGATTTCATTCATTCTCTGCTCCTTCTGAAGGAGTGGATCAAATGCGGATTTCAAAGCCTGACGGATCGTCATTCCTTTCTCAAGAACTGCATGCTGATCCAGATAACCTGCATGCACATTCTTTGACCACTCAACCTTCCCTTCATCCGGTAACATTTTCCCTGTAACAATACTCATAAAGGTGGATTTTCCTTCTCCGTTGGCCCCGACAAGACCAATGTGCTCTCCTTTCAAAAGTCGGAATGACACATCATTGAAGATTGCACGGTCTCCAAATCCATGTGTCAGGTGTTCTACATTTAATATGCTCATATCGCTCTCCAATCGTATTTTTATTCCTGATGATTCTAGCCATTTCACCGCACACTGTGCCAGACATGCCACACCGATCGGGCAGACATCTTCATTAAACTGCACCTTCGGATTGTGTGCCGGATAAGTTCCCCGCTCGTCCGTATAACCTGCTGAGAGATACATAAATGTACTCGGAACTTTCTCTGCGATCACTGCAAAATCTTCCGATGCACTTGCACTCACATCCGGAACTGGAGTAAGGCCCGGAATATCCATCTCTTTCATATATCCAATCATTTCGTCCGTCAATGCCGGATTGCAGATCAGCGGTGGAACCTCAGAGATCATCTCGATTTCCACACTGCCATTATACACAGCTGCGGTCTTCTCTGCCACTTCTTTCATTCGGCGAACAAGAAGTTCGCGCTCTTTCGTATTGTTTGTACGGATCGTTCCCTGAAGAACTGCTGTCTCCGGGATGATATTTGCTGCCTCGCCGGCCTTAAACTGTCCAATTGTCAGAACGCATGCGTGCGCCGGATCAGTCTCTCTTGCGATCAACTCCTGCAATGCAAGATGAATGTGTACTCCGATATTAATCGGATCCACACCCGCATGAGGATAGGCTCCGTGAGAACCTTTCCCTTTGACCGTGATTTTAAATCCATCAACAGAATACATCATTGTGCCTTTATCATTATACATAAAAAGTCCGACCGGCATCTTTCCCGGAGATACATGATACGCAAGTGCTGCATCTACCTTCGGATTCTCAAGAATCCCATGCTCAATCATATTCTTACTTCCCTGAAAGGTCTCTTCCGCCGGCTGGAACATGAATTTCACCGTTCCTTTCAGCTTACTTTCCTGTTCTTTCAAAATCCTTGCCGCACTCAAAAGCATTGCCGCATGAAAATCATGTCCACAAGTATGTGCTGTTTTTCCTGTTGGACAGGCAAATGCTTCACCGCTTTTCTCCGGCATCGGAAGTCCATCCATATCTGCACGCAGGAGAAGAACCTTACCGCCATTTCGAAGCATTGCCGTAACTCCCTCTCCGCATTCAACCGGATCCAGACCATACTCTTTCAACTTATCCATCACATAAGCTTTCGTCTTCGGCAGTTCAAGTCCTGCCTCTGCATTCTCATGAATGTATCTTCTGTCTGCTACTGTCTCGTCTTTTAATTCAAGTGCTCTCTTATAGAAATCCATCGTGATTGCCTCCTTGTGATAAATATAATTTTCTGCGTCCATTTTTCCCAGGCGCTTTTGTGATTATAACACTATTTTGATGCTTATGCACTAAAAAGAATACGCCCCAGATCTGCAACTGTTTTTTTGCATTTTTTAACTATGCTAACCACTGGACAGGCGTCTGCATCAACAAATATTTACATCATCATTTCCACACTTTCCATCTATATATGGCTAATAACGGAATCCGGATCATTTTTATCGTAACAAACCTTGTCTCCTTCATTGATATTGTTTTTTTATAAAGCAGGGCATCCTCTGCTTTCACCCTCAATTCTTCTCCGGATGAATCTACAAGTGTAACCACTGCCATAACCGGAGCATCTTTGGCTCGTTCTTCGCAACCAAAATCTAAATCTTCATCGATTCTCTTTACTGTATAAATCATAATAATTTATCCTTTACCTTTCTTATTTCCATGCTTTCCAGACATCCGGCTGATACCCTAATGTTGATTGCTTTCCATTTCTTACAACCGGAGTTTTTATTACCTGCGGATTTTCAAGCACCTTTTCCAGCTTATCTTCATCTGCAATATACTTAATGAGAGCAAGAAGATCTTTGTCTTTTCCATCCCAGTTGATCATATTTTCCAAGCCGCCATTTACCTGAGCAACAGAATTGAATTCTCCCTTACTCATACCTTTTTCCTTCATGTCAATGAACTGGAATTTGATTCCACGTTCTTTGAAAAACCGCTCTGCTTTCTTGGTGTTATTGCATTTCTTAGTTCCAAAAATCTGTATGTTCATTTCATTTTCCTCGTATCTTTATATTGTCAATATTGGTTTATTATTACACTTCCTTATAATACAAACAAATATTCTGATATGTCCCATCTTTCATACGGAATCCATTCGGTACAGTTCCAATCTGCACAAATCCTAATCTCTCGTACAAATGACGTGCGTGAACATTATTTTCTACCACTGCATTGAACTGTAAAATCTTAAAGTCATGCAACTTTGCCTGTACAAGGCAGTCACTTACAAGTTTCTCACCGATATGCTTTCCACGGCAAGTTGAATCCACTGCATAACTTGCATTTGCAAGGTGGCCACAGCGGCCAATGTTATTCGGATGCAAGATATAAAGTCCTACAATTCCCCCATCGTTATCCGCAACACCGCAATAAGTCTGTGATGCAAAGAATTCTGCCCCTGTCTTATCATCCAAAAACTCTTCCTGTGGGAAGGCCTCGCCATCTTCTACTACTTCATTCCAGATACGAACCATCTCGGAAATGTCTTTTTCTGTATATTTTCTAATTATCATAATGTCATTCTCCTTCTTCTGTTTAACTTTATTGTACTGTTGAATTTTTACTTTTCCGATATTCTGTTGGAGTCATTTTATAACTCTTTTTAAATGCTCTACAAAAATAATCTACATTATGAAACCCTGTTTCGTAAGAAATCGTATTGATTTTTTTCTCTGTATTTTTAATCAACAATGCTGCCTTCTTCAGCCGGTAACCAATCAAATAATTAATCGGAGTGATATGTAAAAATCTATTAAAAAGATTCAACACCGTACTTTTACTAATATTAGCATAACAGGCAATTTCCTCCAAAGAAATATCTTCTGCATAATTCTGGTGCAAAAACTGCATCATAAGCTTCAAGCGTGCCTGAACTGAACCGGAATCGTCCACTTGCTCTTCCATACACGTTTTGTCAATATTTTCATAAATGATCAGCCATAATTTCTGCATAAGAACTGATGTAAGCAGCTCACCATCAACTTCTCTATCCTGTGCGGAAAATATTTGCTTCATAATTTCTAATGCCTCTCCTTGCCATAAATTCTCCCCGTTTAAGATCAAGTATGACAACGATGATGAAACAATCGGTTGAATATATTTTTGATAGATCAAACTATTTTCCGGCGCAAGAAAGGACGGCATACAAAGGAAATTGGGGATGACAGTTTCATCACTGGAATAAAATTTGTGCAAAATCTTTGAATTTATAAAAATACCATTCCCCTCTGATAGTGAAAACATCGATTCACCAACACATACCGTCATGTTTCCGGATTCAACATATACAAATTCCCATTCTGTATGCCAATGCCAGTCAATGCAATGAAAATCAAATTGTGATAACTTTTCAAAATAGCGTTTAAACGGATAACTGTCCGTCCCATGTTTTGCTGATTCCATTAAATTCTCATCTGTTACAATTTTATTTTGTGCCATATCTTTCCTCACAACAACCTTTTTATTGGATTTACGATATAATACAATATTTATGCAATATAAGTCAATGTTTTTTCTTGTTATCTAATATATAATACGGTATAAAAAGAACAAAGGAGTTTTCTGTTATGCAAGATTATCAAAAAACAAAAAGTGGCATGTTATCTGGGATTCGTCACTCAGGCGATATCCGCAAATTTCGCACCACTATTATTTTTAAAATTTCACAATGATTATGATATTTCATTGGGTAACATTGCTTTAATATCTACATTCTTTTTCTTCACACAGCTTTTAGTCGACTTATTTTGTGCGAAGTTTGTAGATCGAATCGGTTATCGTGTATGTATCGTAACTTCTGAAATATGCGCTGCTGCCGGATTAGTTGGACTTGCATTTCTTCCTGATCTGTTACCGAATCCTTTTACCGGAATTATTCTAAGTGTAATTATCTATGCTGTGGGGAGTGGATTGATCGAAGTTCTCTGCAGTCCTATCATCGAAGCATGCCCGTTTAAAAATAAAGAAGCAACTATGAGCCTGCTTCACTCCTTTTACTGTTGGGGTGCGGCAGCCACCATACTGATTTCGAGCTTATTTTTCTTCCTGTTCGGGATGAATAGTTGGAAATGGCTGGCAGTCATGTGGGCACTTATTCCGGCGATTAATATATATAATTTCGCAACTTGTCCGATAGAACATTTAGTAAATGGCGGAAATGGAATGGGCGTCAGACAGTTATTCCGAACTCCTGTTGTCTGGCTAGCAATCTGCCTGATGATTTGTTCAGGAGCATCTGAATTGGCTATGGCACAATGGGCATCAGCCTATGCCGAAGCTGCACTGGGACTTTCTAAAACTTTTGGGGATTTGATTGGACCTTGCATGTTTGCAATTACAATGGGAATAAGTCGCCTGATTTTTGGAAAATATGGTGAAAAAATGGATTTGATGAAGTTTATGACAGGTTCCGGAATCCTCTGTGTGATCTGTTATCTTTTAACCACCTTATCATCGAATCCGGTAATCGGGTTAACCGGTTGTATTGTATGTGGTTTTTCGGTTGGAATCATGTGGCCTGGAACGATCAGTATTACATCCAAAAAGTGCCGGCCGGTGGAACCGCAATGTTTGCATTGCTCGCCATGGCCGGCGATTTGGGAGGCAGCATTGGACCTGGTATTGTAGGTTATGTTACCCAGAATTCTGATAATAATATCCGTGTTGGAATGGGGATAGGTCTTATCTTTCCACTTGTTCTCTTAATCATGTTATTTATTCTTTGCAAGGGGAAGAAGACGCAGGAATCGCTTCATACAGTTTAATTTCAGTTGAAGTTGAATTTCTTATCCTAACTCAATCGATTCTTTCTCTACATAATTTATACTCTCTAGATGGAACGCATCACCTTGCACTCGTATGGTCTCAACGTTCCATCTACTTTTCCATCAGAGTAATTTCCAAGCAACAATTCATATGAATCCCACTCACTCTGCCATACAACTTTATTTTCTTCCTCACATAAATTGCACAGCACAACAAGTTTTGTTCCTTCTAATTCTCTTACATAGCCGATCACACCTTCGCTTTCTTCATCTAAAAACCGAATGGTTCCATTTGCAATAACCGGCAGTTTTTTTTCTTAACTGAATCAATTTTTTATAGAAATTCAGGATAGTATCTAGCCTCTTTCTATATTTTCTTTCACGCTTCGCGCTCTTCATCAGACTTGAAGTTATCTTACTTCGCTTTGAACTCTATCCACTCGTTATCTATAAGGACAACTACCCTGTCATCCTCAATAACTGCATAAGGTGTTCCTAAATCTCTGTTGAAATTGGCTTCGCCATCTTTTTTGAGGTATGCCGTTTTCTGCATAAGAAGTAGTATATCGAATAACACTCTCGTCCACTTCAACGGGAACAGCATTATCGGTGGAATAGTAGTTAGTACCATTTACCATTATAGTTGCAGGGTAGTCCCCACTATTTGATTTACCGCAACTTGCCAAAGTAAGAATACAAACTAATGTCAAAACTGATGCAATTAACTTTTTCATACAATCACCTCGCTATTCGCTTCTACTATTTCCGTAATAATATTGCCAATAAAACAATTAGAACTAATATAATTATCAAAAAAAAACCTTATTTGACCGTAAAATCTAATCCGATCCACTGCAATACTATTATTAACGTAAAAACTAATAACGCCCAGTAATTTCTTTTCATGCAAATCCCTCCCTTAATGTCGTAACGGCTTGCCTTGGAAATCAAAAACGCATCTTGGGATCTCTTAATTCCTCGTTCTCTATACCGTCCAATGCAATTTCAATAATATGTTCAGAGCCAACGCCATTCTCCAGTAAATATCTCTTAAAGATTGTAAACAGCAAAAAAAGGATTTTCCGCATCTGCACTTTTTTAGTAATGATATTCTGTCATAAAACAAAATACGTTTCAATATTCATTCCTTGTTTATACGTATGTGCGTATTTTTATGTAATGCACTAATAAAAATATGAAGCAGGCTACACTTTCTCCTCTATATCAAGTGCATCTGCAAGCATCCTTGACTGAATATCAACTGTTTTCTTAGCGTCTGAAGACGCTTTTCATTGATTGCATAGCCTTGCAAAATAAACTGTTTAAGGACATTATTTGCCCATTTTCTGAAAGCTATACCTCTTTTAGAATTAACTCGATACCCCACAGACAAAATCATATCCAAATTATAAATTTTGGGTTTTCGTCCCCCTGTACTTCTGTCGGAAAAACCGACAGAAGTCTCATCCAGTTCTCCTGAAGCAAGAATATTTGAAATATGTTCGCTTACTGTAGCGTGCTTAACATCAAACAACACTTCCATTTGTTTTTGCGTCAGCCAAACTGTCTCCTGCTCAGGATTGATTTGAACTTCTATATTAACATCACCATCTGTAAATAATACAATTTCATTCTTCATCCTTTAGTTCCCCTCCACTGTTGAAAATCGCATTACAGTATTCCGTAATCACTTCTTCTAACGTCTCATGTGAAACTTCCAGTTTGCACATCAAATCGTTTTCTTCATTCTATCACAGCATCTTATTATTCCGCCATCAATTTTTCAAACCAGGTACCCTTGACAATAATAAACTGGTCTGCGCCTTTCCATTCTTGCAGCATTTCATCCATCCCGAGCAAACTCGGACTTTGGCCCGTCACAATAATCGAGTAGGAGGGAGCATATCAAAGCGACAGCCCCGTAGGTATCTTTTCAGTTTTATCATTTATTTTCGATTTCACATCATATCCGCAATTAATGATAGTTCATCTGTTGAGGAATACTCCAAACCATTCTTTGTAGTTCGTCCATATTCACTAAATAAATACAAGTTCTTTTTTTGCCCTAGAACAAAGAACATAAAGAAGTTTACGCTCTACAGTGTCTATCACCGAAAAGTGTCCTATATTTAACGCTTACCTATATTTTTAGATATTTTTGTTGCAAACGTATTGCAAACCGAATAAGTTTCACCACATTTCTAGACATTTCATCAAGATTTAAGGGTAAAGAAAAACCCCAGAACCGAAGTTCTGAGGTTTGTGATCTCTTGAATTGTATTTCTCTTGCGAGATAATTATCTCTTTGAGAACTGTGGTGCTCTACGAGCTGCTTTGAGACCTGGTTTCTTACGCTCTTTCATACGTGGGTCACGAGTCAGGTAACCTGCTGACTTGAGAACCGGTCTGTAATCTGCGTCTGCCTCAAGGAGTGCTCTAGCGATTCCGTGACGAATAGCACCAGCCTGACCTGTGTATCCGCCACCGTGTACGTTGACGATGACATCAAACTTGTCAACTGTCTCTGTAGCAACAAGCGGCTGGCGAACAACAACTTTCAGAGTCTCGAGACCGAGATACTCATCGATATCTCTCTTGTTGATTGTGATCTTACCTGTTTCCGGTACAAGATATACTCTTGCGATAGATTTTTTTCTTCTGCCTGTTCCGTAATATTTTGCGTTAGCCACTGTTATTTCCTCCTTCTACCTAAAATGTAAGAACTTCCGGCTTCTGAGCCTGATTTGCATGCTCTGGGCCAGCGTAAACATGAAGCTTCTTGATCATGTCTCTTCCCATAGGTCCTTTCGGAAGCATTCCCTTAACAGCAAGCTCAATCACCTTCTCTGGCTTCTTAGCAAGAAGCTCAGCAAGTGTAGTCTCTTTCATTCCTCCTACATAGTCAGAGTGATTGTAGTAGATCTTCTGCTGTAATTTCTTTCCTGTTACTTTAACTTTCTCTGCATTAACAACGATTACATAATCTCCTGTATCGATGTGCGGAGTATATTCCGGTTTGTTCTTTCCTCTGAGTACCTTTGCGATCTCAGATGCAAGACGTCCAAGTGTAGCGCCTTCAGCGTCAACCACATACCATTTTCTTTCAATCTTATCAATTAGCCATTATCAGGGTTCCTCCTATAAATAATCATATAAGTTGCTCCCTGGAACAATCAAAACCTTTGATTTCCTTATTTTTTTTCTTTTGCCTGCTCTAATTCTTTAAGAATCTGAGCTGTAAGACCTTTTCTATCTGTTTTGAAGTGGAAGTAAGGTCTTTCAGTAATTTCTCTGATCTCTACCGGATATTCATGTTCTTCCAGTGTATCTTTCAACAGTTCTGCTACTTCCTCAAGTGTCTTTGTTCCATCAAGAATCACAAACAGATATGGACGATAATATCCTTCATGCTCCTGATCCGGAACGAGACAGAAGAATCCATCTTTCACTCCAGGTGTTCTTACTGTTTTTGTCTCCATTCTCATTACATGAAGTGGCTTATCTCCGTAACGCTTTGATTTCACCACGACCAAGAATATGCACAATTCCCTGTTCATGTGATATAAGCCTTATCTCCCTGTATGTAACCATGTGTTTCCATCCGGATGCTCAACAAGTGTCTGCTCTGTCAGTTCTTCACCTCTCCAGCCTGAGTAATGAAGCATCATAGACGGACCTGTCATACAGAGTTCTCCTGATTCTCCGTAATTTAATTCATTCAGATCTTTGTCAAATACACCAAGTACAGTTGCTGTCATTGGCATACCTACACATCCATCCTCCAATGGGAACATTGGGTTCGGCAGTGTGAGGTTTGAACATCCCTCGCTCTGTCCATAACCTGCACTTAATTTTGCCTGAACGTTGTGTTTATGGAAGAATTCTTCTACCTCTGCATACTTACGGTCATTCATAGCTTCGGCACCTGCACCGATTGTTCTCAGGTGAGACATATCGTAATCTTCCGGAATTCTCTCACTGGACATTAACATCTCGCAATAGAGTGGGATCAATGCCCAGAAGTTCGGTTTACGATCCATGAATTCAATGTCAATATTCTCTAACGGACAGAATGGATCAAGTATACCATTAATCCTGTGAAAGTGGGAAGATCGTCATTGAAACTGTTACTGCGATCAATGCCGGTGGAAGAATTGGTGTCCACCAGACTTCCTGTACATCTGACGGCGGAATAAAGATTGACATCTGGTATGCAGTTGCTACTATATTCGCTGAAGAATGGATTACAAGTTTAGAGATTCCTGTTGAACCACTTGTGTATGCTCCAAACACAGCTCTGTCAGGATCTACTGGTGCAAGATATTCACCTTTGAAGTTTCTTCCCAGTTCCATAAACTCCTGCCAGCTCATATCGCCTTCTGTTGTCTCTGTCTCTGCCGGATAGCGGGCTGTGATTTCTTCTAATACATAATCCTTCATCCGGCTCTTGTCTGCATATTCAAATGGTGACACTTTAATCATACGTGTCATCGGAGTTGTTGTACGGAATAACTCTTCATCTTCTTTTGAAAGATAATCCATTACAAATGCTGTATCTGTTTTACATTTACGGATTGCAAAACAAAGTTCTTCCGGTTCGTCATCACGACAGATAATTGCTACACCGACTCTTTCTGCTGCAAGAAGCAGAATAAAATGAGCTGGCGTAGATACTAAAAAGGACGGAACTCTGTCACCTTCGTTAAATCCGAGGGCTTTCAGTGCTCTTGCCGCAACATCTACATCTTCCCATAACTGTTTCCATGTAATCTTATTTCCATAATACTCAAATGCGATCTTATCCTCATTCGGGTTTTTCATTTTCAGGAAAGCTTCGATTGTAATTCTTGGTATCTCAAGATTTCTGAACTGTTCCGGATAAAAGTTCAGCCAAGGTTTGTCAATACTTGCTTTACCTGTCAATTTCTGCTCTGTAAAATTCATAATTTTGTCCCCTTCTTTTCTTTTGTTTTTTGTCATTTTTCCCCAAAAATACTTTCAAATTTTATCACAGGTTCTTTCAAATGACAATTTATGGAAACTTGAATCAACATGATTCACATAAATCATCTTGTTTTCCAAGCTTCATTTTTGAAATAAATACAAAATCGTAGGTAAATTATGGTTCTTTTTTATTGCAATTTTATTTTCTCTGCTCTAAACTAATATCATACTATCAACTTCTTTAAGGTATTTTTAAAGGAAGGGGGACATATTACAAGTTATTCTATGCTCTGTAATATAACAAAAATATGAAAGATAAAAACCGTTTCAGCATTTTACTAGAACACCTTATGGCTATTGCTGAGCTAAAAAATAGTATTCTTGCAAAAGCTGTTCAGTATGATGACTCCTATATCAGTAAATGGATTAGCGGAAAACTATTGCCAACTGAAAAAAAATGAAAAATACACTTCAGGCTATCAGTCACTGCATTGTTGAAGCACTTTCAGAAGAAAGCACTGCACAACTGTTACAGGAATATCAGTTACAGGACATCAATGATCTTGAAACTGCTATTTATGACAATCTCGAATCTGAATATATGTATGTAAAAGAATTACAAAACTCAACCGGTACAGAAGTAGCTCCAAAAATTTCATATTATCCGGAACTTACACTGGATCAGTTTATCTTTAAAATGAAACACCCTTCACTTCGAAAAGTTAATTCTCTAAACGTATACGCGATTGTTGATATTTTGAATGTCGATCCTAATTACCAGCTTTTGATTGCAGAACTCAACAGTGCACACGGCGGCCGGAATCTTATTCTACCTGGTGTACACTTTTCACTTCTTATGGACCTGGAATCGGCTGCTTCCACTCCTGCCTATACCGCTGGTTTCTTAATGAATGTGATGACCAATCTCTCTAATATTGATTTTAATCTTTATTCGGTTCGCAGGCTCAACGTAAGCTCATTTTTTTGCAATCAGAGACACTTATGCTATCTCCGGAATGTTAGTAGATAGCAGTCACTGTCTTGGAATTACCACAATTGAAGACAGTGATCTAACGAATGAACTTTATCACAAGATCAGACTTCTTTGTAATAAAGAAACACTATTAATCCGGAAAACAACCATTCCGGAAATGATTCATCGCTTTGAATATGAACAAACGTTAATTTCACAGAAGCAATACTGTCTCATCGGACACCTGACAGAACATTTTCTTCCGGAAGATCTATATACGGAGCTCCTGGATGAGTATTGCCTGAATAGCAACGATCTTCAGAAGGAGGACGTAAAAAAACTAAATCACCTGACACAGCGCATTTTGGAGACCACACCAATCCATCTGATCATTTATGCTTCCGTGTTAAAAAGATTTCACAGTTACAGGAGAACTTGATTTCTTCGGTGTAAGAATATCATTAACTATATCCCAAAGACTGCGTTGCCTTAAGAATCGGAACAGCTGGTAAACAAACTTGATCTTATGCATGTATGCGTTCTTCCGGAAGGAATTCTTTCCGACCATCAGCACATAGCACACCCGACACTTTTTTGTATCAGATTCTTTGTGTTATCTGCGTTTAAAGAAGTTGACTCCGAATATAACATCTGCATTCCAAATAAGATTATATTGGATCATATCTTCGAAGAGTTTTTCGATGATGTCTGGGATTCTAATATTGATAAAACAGCCATAATACTGTAGTAGCCATGATTCAGCATGCAATTCATGCAATAGAAATCATGCTTGAAGTCAACTAAAAATGAGTATCAATAAACAATCCCCTACCTGTTGCTATTTCAAATTAATCTGCAACTGGCAGGGGATTATTTATTTATTCATATGTTGTCTGATTCGGATAGTTAAATGCAATATAACTCTTTCCGCGGTTAATTGATATTTCATTTCCTGATTCATCATAAAATGTTAATCTTGATAATTCATTATTTTCCTCTTTACTCAATGAATCTTCTGTTTTGCACCGTTCGAAATGTAATATCCCATGGAGTCTTCCCAGCCATCCCAGTCAACTGCTTTATGTCCCAAATCATCTTTGACAGAGATAGTGGTCTCTAACACAAACACATTGGTAAAAAGCAAGCTGGTTTCCTGTCTTTCCGTCTATCCGGGCATTTCCATCAATTTCTTTTTTATAAGTATTACTTGCTTCATCATAGACAAGTGTAGCAGACTGTGCGCCAAAATCAATGCTCACTTTCTTACACACATCTTCTGATGGTTTCACTTGTTCATTTAATCCATTAAACTGAAATGCTGTTCCTTTCTTATCATCCGCAAGGTCTGTTCTCTTTCCAGTATTTTGCACTACTTCTGCAAACTTTGTTCCATCAAAGTATCCTGTATGTTCCAATGCATACCCCTGATTCCGACGTTCCATATCTCGTCCAAACAGACCTCCTGCATTGTAAATTCCATCATACTGATCCAGGTTCAAAGCTTCCGGATAATCTGCGATACTATCATCAATTCCCCAATTTACATAAAACGCATCAAATCCCTGAGACAGTGCCGGGAAATAATATCTGCAGCTTCGTATCGCACAGATCTGCGGAACAGTTGTATAATCCGCATAAAGAGCCATAAAACGCGTCTGATCACCCTCTACCGGGATTTCAAAGATAATATCTGCTTTTTCTACTCCGTACTGTGGCATTGCTGCCGGAATATTATTCACCATAACCGCCACCGGACGTTTACCGATAGCAGCATCTGTCAGATCCGCAAGACCTGTCAGCAGGTTTTGATTTTCCGGAATCTTTTCTTCTTCCGGTTCTTCCGGTACTTCTTCTACTGGTTCTCGCTTTTCCACTTCTATTTTCTTAGTCGGTGGTTTTTCTGTTTTTGTCTCTTTTTTCTTAGAGCAACCTGAAAGAGCCAGAACTATCATAGATAAAATCAGTAACAGGCACATTCCCCTTCTTTTTTTCTGCCCGCCTCGTTTCTTCTTCATACACTTTCCCTCCCTTACATTTGGAATATAACGAATATTAACTGAATTAATTATATCATCCCCCAGTGTCTTACACAATCAAAGAGGACCATATTATGCAAAAAGCACAGTGAATAAATCACTGTGCTTTTTTTTGCGTATAATCTTCACAAGTTGAATCCTGTTTATAACTTATGATTCAGATCTCATTCAATTATTTTGCTTTTCCATATATATACTTCGGTGTTCCACCAACAACCTTGTTTCCGTTAGAGTCTGTATGGTATGGGAATACCCAGTAGAAGTTCCAATCTGTGCTGGATGCCTTCTTATCTGTAAATGTTGTGCCTTTTGTTGTCATACCGATGTAACCATATTTCTCGCCTGGATGGATTCCGTATACAAGATACCCTTCTGCTCCGGCTGACTTCGTCCATGTAAGTTTTACTCCACCCTTTACAGATGAAGCTTTCAGGTCTGTAACAGCTGCGCATTTCTGTGCTTTACCATATACATAGTGTGCTGTCAGTCCTGGATACATCTTGCCATTTTCGTCTTTGCAGTATGCAAATACCCAGTAATAGTTGTAATCACTTGTAAGTGCTTTTACATCAACAAAAGATGTCTTAGATGTCATACCGATATAACCATACTTGTTACCGCCTCCGCGGATTCCATAAATCAGGTATCCTTCTGCGTCCTTCACTTCACTCCATGTAAGTTTTACCTTACCTACTGAAGAAGATGCTTTCAGGTTTTCTACTGCTGCAAGTCTTTCTTTTTCAACTACGACTTCCTTAGTTGTCGGATTAACAACTTTCTTTCCATCTGGTGATGTTACGGATGCTGTATAAACAACTTTTCCTTCTTTTGTATAAGTTGCTTTTTCGACTGTTTCACTATCAATCTTAACTTCCTCGGTGTCTGAACATGTGTTGCATCATTTGCACATGTAAATGTTGCTGTTGTTGTCCACTTACCATCTTTTTTCTTCCCAGTCTGACCATACCGGATCGCCGTATTTGTGACCAAGTTTTGCAATTGCTACTTCTTTTGTCTCTTTTGCAAGTACAGTATTATCATCTGTTGATGTTACTGTTGCTACATAAACATCTTTTCCTTTTCCTGCTTCTTCACATGTAGGTGCTTTATATGCATCTGTATCTTTTACTACAGATACGGATACATTTTTCTGAACTTCTCCACATACGGAACACTTCACTTCATCAACTGTTACTGAAGAACAGGTTCTGTAATACAAGCTCTACACTCTGGGCAAACATAGTTGTCCGCTTCGTTCCAGTTACCGCTATCAGTCTTTGTATAGTATGTTTCATGGAACTTGATGTAATGATGTTCGTGTGCTGTATTCTCTGCTTCTACACGTGTGCCCTCTTTGATCAGACCACAGTCAGAACAACGTTCTTCTGTAAATGCATTACGTCCGCAGTATGCAGGTTCAGAAACTGTTTCATAATTATGAGAAGTACCTGTCAGTGTCTTCATATCAACTGTATCAACGAAGTTAGCTGACCACATGAACTCGTCATTATCATTGCTCTGACTGCCCATGAACTGCTGATACTTCTTGTAGTTTGTATAAGTCGGATTGTAATCTGTCTCTTCGAATTCATAACCGTAGCTGGAATGGTCAAGCAGTTTGCTCTTACCTGAAATGAACGCGAAGTTTGTACCGATTGAAACAACCAGTTCGTCACCCTTCACAGTCAGACCTGCGATTGGATGATTTGTAACAGTAAAGTCTGCACTCTTTGCTTCTGTTGTTGTAAACGCCATACCGCCAAACAGCTTTGTATTATCACGTTTTGCAGATACTGTATTGTATTCCTTCACAACGGCTACTGCACCGTCTGCAGGATTGTAGGAAACGATATCGTTGGATACGTTGAAGTAAATCTTACCATCTGTGTACAGCGCTGCTGTCAGACCGATAGATGGGTAGATGCTCTGTTCATCCACGAACTGTGCATACAGTTTGGTCAGGAGGTCGTTCTTCACCATCTTACCGTCTTTGTTCAGAACGCTTACAAATGTATCGTCATCATCGTCGTTTTCCTTGTCTGTGAAATTAATCAGTGTCTCATAATCGCTGTCGCCATCGCCTGTATCCTTATTTGTCAGTTTATGACGAACAATCTTGTACTCTGCAGCCTTCTGGCTCTGATTCATGCTTGTACTGTTTACTCTGTCAAACAAGTCTGTAGAATCATACATGTAGTACGCATAACCGTCTGCATAGTAAACATTGCTTGCCGCACGCGCCATCCATGCTTTTTCATATGTTGTATCTGTTGCTTCATTCTGATAAAGTGATCTTAAAACACTAAAGTTATCCTGATACAATTTTCTTGCATCTGTATCGCTGAACAGGAAGAAGACATGGTTCATATCACCATCTGTCTCGACACGGTCACGACTCATAACTTCTGTGTAGACATCTGTATAACAAGGGTCTACATAGTACCACTTACCATCCACCTTGACTGCATTCCAGTAATGGTCGGAACCGAAGTCTTCCTGTTCTTCGCCGTACATTGTGACATCAGACTGGAAGGAGATTCTTACAAGGTCAACTGTGTAGCCTGCATTGATATCCAGTGTCTTACCATCTGAACCATAGTACAGTTCTTTGGCTGTCTTCCAGTTATCACATACTTCAGATGTGATCCATCATCTGCTGTCACTGTTTTCTTACTGTCATACGCATCTGTCTTATCAGGATCAATCAGATAAATATCTTTATCCAGGCACTGCACAAGATATGAAAAAGCTCTGGAGTAACCCAGACATACAGATGTACCCATACCGAATGCACCAAACTGAGTACCTTCCCAATAGTTGATGACACCAGTTGTCATACCGGTTGCAGCCTGCTTCGCATAGATTGGAATCGCCTGCTTAAAGCTTGTTTCCTTCGTTCCATCACCGTCCATATCCAATGCCGGATCATCGCTATCTAACTGCCGCTGAGTAAGCTGCTCAACAGTCATCGTAACGCCTTCAGAAACCTCAACGCCTTTTTCTTCAGCATTTTTTTTGATAAATTTATCTGCTTCCTGCTTCAATGGTTCCTGCGTCTGGAAGGTTTTCTTTCACAAATGCTTCCGGATCCTTCTCGATAGCTTCTTTATTAGCTTCTACATATGCATTCGCATCTTCCTTAGACTGTCCAGCCTTCACCAAAGTCTGAGCAATAGCGTTTTTATAAAATTTTACAAGCAACTCCTGCTTAATGCCTGCATAAACCTGATCATGGAAATTCTGTTTGATCTGTGGTTCGTAAACCTTATAGATCTCATCGTAAACTTCATCCTC
>VOFC01004738.1_pt1 | contig 141854 bp, 163 predicted proteins | sample 5384161 | NCBI WGS metagenome assembly VOFC01 (sample SAMN12384722, study PRJNA508395) | human gut metagenome | isolation source: healthy gut B | host: Homo sapiens | reverse complement strand
CGCGGTAAAGAATGCCGAGCCAAAGATGTTAAAACCACAGAGCAGGAAGCTGAGGGAATACAGCTTCATGCCGAGGGTAGTCAGTTCCAGCAGTTCCGCATCATAACCCACAAAGAAGCGGGAAAGCGGGGCGGCCAGCAGCTCACTGAAGCAGAGCATTGCCACACCCCACGGCAATGACCCGCAGGCTGATACGCAGCAGGTTTTTTTTAGCTCGTCCGTGTTGTCGGCACCGTAATGATAGCTGACAACCGGGGGCAGCGCGCCTACCAAAGAGGCAGACAGATTCGTCATCAGTTCACTGGAGCCGTTGGTGCAGGCCTTAAGCAGCGCCTTGCCGCTGAACACCGGGCGCACAAAAAGTGTAGCAGGCTGCCGTTGTCGGGGCGGGCAAAATAGAACATGGGGCCGATGCCGCCGATCAGCTGGCTAATCACCGTTGCAGCTGCGGCACCGGTGATGCCAAGCCCCATGACACCGACAAACACAAAGTCCAGCACCATGTTGGTCAGGCCGGCTGCCACGGTAAAGAAAAGGCCCAGCTTGGGCTTTTCCGCCGTGATGAAAAAGCTCTGGAACAAAATTGCAGCATAAACGCCGTCTGGAACACCGTGATGATGGTGCCGTACAAGATGCAGTCATCCAGCAGTTCCGCAGTGGCCCCCAGCAGAACAGCCGCGGGGCGCAGCACCAGCGCAGGATGCGCGATGTGGTAAAATGGTCCGATAATTGGATGCGCTGATTCATACTTTCTCCTGTTGTAAAATTTTGTTAAATTCCGTGCGGATGGCGTTCAGGTGTTCCTGGCCAAGGCGGACGAAATGTTCAGCCTCCGCCATGCCCAGCTGTTCCAGTGCCGCCTGTTCTGCGCTGTACACGGGTTTGGCAGTTTTGGCTGCCAGTTCCCGCCCGGCTGGCGTCAGGTGCAGCAGTTTGCCGCTGTAACGGCCCGGCGCGGGTTCCAGTTCCAACAGTCCTTGCCTGACCATCGAAGCCACGGCTGAATTCATCGTCTGCTTCGGCAGGTTCCATTCCATGCACAGGCGGTTCTGGGTCTGCGGTTCGCTGCTGTTATACAGTGAATACAGCAGCCAGAACACGGTATCCGAAACACCGTAATGCACGGCAAGCTCATGATAAAGGGCGTTGCATTCATTGAACTGGCGGTTCATCTGTTCCAACAGATTTCGGGCAGTGAGATGGTGTTCTTCCGGCATTACACTATCATTCTCCTATTCTTCAGGCAACACGGCGATGCTTTTATTTGTGCACCGCTGTGTGATGTGTTATAATCCGATTTCGGATTTACATTATAGTCCGGGTTCGGATTTCTGTCAAGCGTTTCGGCACAAAAAATACCGCACAGCGTTTGAACTGTGCGGTATGTGCGGGTTTTCAGGCGTTATCAAAACCCTTGCCGAACACTTCGGTGGTGCTCAGCATGGACATAAAGGCGTTCAGGTGTTCCTTTGTGGATAAACTCCCGCAGCTGCATTGCTTCGTGCCGGGTCAGGGTGGTATAGATAATGTAGCGCGGCTGGTTGGTGTATGCACCGGTGCAGGGGGTGTATGTTGCGCCGCGGTTCAGTTCCTTATTCACAAAGTCGCAGATCGGCTCCTTGTCGTCGCAGACGATCAAGATAACTTTGCACATCTTCATGCGCTCCAACACCACGTCGATCATCAGGGATTTAACGGTAAGGCCGACGAAAGAGTAAAGCGCGGTGTGCAGGTCAAACACAAAGCAGGCCGCCACCACCATGACCAGATCGGTCAAAAAACAACGCCGCTGCAATGCTGTGCAGGTGGGTGTATTTTTCCACGATCAGGGCAATCACATCGGTGCCGCCGCTGGAAGCCCCCACGCTGAAGAGCAATGCCGAAGCAATGGCAGGCAGCGCAATGGCAAAAAATCAGTTCCAGCATGGGCTGGTCCGACAAAGGCTCATTGAGCGGGCAGGCCTTTTCCAACAGCATCAATTCCGCCGAAAGCACCACGGTGGCATAACCGGTGGTCAGCGCAAACTCTTTGCCCAAAAAAAAAATCAGGCCCAGAAGCAGCATCAACATATTGACCACGGCGGAAAACTCACTGGCCGAAATCGGGGTCAGCTTGGCAGCCAGTGCCGCCGCACCGGTCACACCGCCAAAGACAAAGTTATTGGGAAATTTGAAGAAATACACCCCCACCGCCATCATGCTAATGCCGAGCGTGATGATCGTATACTGCCGTACTATTTTCATCCATTTGCCTTTCATGGTCGGTTCCTTTCCGCTGGCTTTCCAGCGTTCTTACTCCACGGAAATTATAACACCAAATCCGCCGTTTGCCATCCCCTGCCCCGCCGGGTTTGAGGTTGGCTGTGCGTAATTTGCTTTTTTATCGGATACAGTTTCGGGGAACGCGCACCTTGTTGGCCGTTGACGCGCCAAATGCTGAGTTTTGGCGAAAATTTGTTCGCCAGCGGCAGGCAGGGCAACTGAGCAAATTTGGTGCGCCGGGTAAACAGTTTGCTATGATGCAAACAAAAAGACATGTGCGGGATTCCGGCACATGCCTTTGGGTAAAATCGTTATCCTTTTTAGGTTGGCGGGCGCAGAGTGCGCCCCCTACGGGGTGGGAGGCACGGCAAATGTTGATTGCCCATTATAAAATACACTGCAGGGAGACGGGTATCCCACAAATTCTTACGCCTTTTTCTGGCTGGTGGCCAGAATCTTGTTAAAGCGGATAAAGAATGCGCTGCAGGTTACGGTTGCCGCGATGATATCGCTGACCGGCTCGGCCAAAAGACAGCAAAAACCTTGTCCTGCAAAAATCAGGGGCAGGATAAAGATCAGGGGAATCAGCAAAATCAGCTTGCGCAGGCAGGCCATGAACAGACTGATCTTGGCTTGGCCCAGCGCCACAAAAAACTCTGCTGGCAGGAAACCTGGAACCCGGTGGAGAAAAATACCCGCCATGTAAACGCGCATGGCCCAGGCCGTGTACCGCACCAGTTCCGGATCGGTGGAGAAGATGCTCGCAAACATCTGGGGCACCAGCATACAGGCGGCCCAGAACGCGGCTGCATATGCCACGCAGATGATGAACTGTAACCGAAACGCCTGTTTGACGCGGTCACCCTTGCCCGCGCCAAAGTTAAAGCTCATGATGGGCTGTGCGCCCTGGCAAAGTCCCTGCACCGGCATGCTGAGCAGCTGGGTGGCGCTGGTGATGATGGTCATGGCGCCGACGGCGATATCGCCGCCATAGCGCGCCAGGCTGGAGTTGAAGCTGATGGAAAGGATACTTTCGGTGGCAATCATCACAAAGGTGGAAACGCCCAGCCAAGGCAGGGGCCGATGACTTTTCCCACCAGCGGCATGTTTTTCACGCTCAGGCGCAGCCTGGTGCGGCTGCCGGTCAAAAAGCGCAGCACCCACACCGCGCCCACCGCCTGGCTGATGACAGTTGCCGTGGCGGCACCGCGCACCCCCATATTGAGGGCAAAAATCAGGATGGGGTCCAGGATGATGTTGCACACAGCGCCGATCACGGTGGTCATCATGCTGAACGTGGCAAAGCCCTGGGTGGTGACAAAGGGATTCATGCCCATAACGATGAGCACAAAAATGGTGCCGATGATATAGATGCGGGCGTAATCCAGCGCATAAGGCAGCGTTTTTTCGCTGGCACCGAACAGCACCAGCAGGGACGGCGCAGCGAAATAAAACACAACGGTCAGCACAGCCGCCAGAATCAGCAGCAGCGTAAAGCAGTTGCCCATGATCTTTTCGGCGGCATCGTCATCGCCGCGGCCCATGGCAATGGCCGCGCGGGGCGCGCCGCCGGAGCCGCACAGCATGGCAAACGCGGTAATCAGCATCAAAATGGGGGTAAACAGGCCAACGCCCGTCAGCGCGGATGCGCCGACCTCCGGCATATGGCCAATATAGATGCGGTCCACAATGTTATACAGCAGGTTTACCACCTGCGCCACCACCGCGGGCAATGCCAGCTGGGCCAGCAGCTTGGGAATGCTGCCGCTCCCCATATCCCTGTTTTGCGTTGCAGCCATAATCAAAGTACCTCCTGCGTTTTTGTTGTAAAAAAGTGGAGCAGTTCCCTGCTCCGCTTATTGTGTTGAAAAAAGAATGGGTTCCGGATTGATGTTTTTATATTTTAGGTTCCCATTCCACGCACTTAACGATTTACTTTGCCCCCCGCCGGCAAAGACGACCCATACGGTCTTGAAGAGGATCTTTATATCGCCCCACAGGCTCCAGTTATCAATGTATTGAACGTCCAGTTTGACAACGTCCTCAAAATCCTCAATATCGCTGCGGCCGCTGACCTGCCACAGGCCGGTGATGCCCGGTTTCATGGAAAGGCGGCGCTTGTGGTGGCTTTCGTACTGTTTATACTCGTCCAGCGTGGGCGGGCGGGTGCCGACAAGGCTCATATCTCCGCGCAGAACATCAAAGAACTGCGGCAGTTCGTCAATGCTTGTTTTGCGGATAAACTTACCCACCTTGGTAATGCGGGGGTCATCCTGCATTTTGAACATCAGGCCGTTCATCTCGTTCTGGGTCATCAGTTCCTTTTTGCGTTCCTCGGCATCCATATACATGCTGCGCAGCTTATGGATGTAGAAAACACGGCCATTGCGGCCCACGCGCTTCTGCTTAAAGAAGAGCGGGCCGGGGCTTTCCAGTTTCAGGGGGATGGCTGTAATGGCAATGATGGGGATGCTGATGATGCAGCCCACCAGGCTGCCCAAAATATCCATCAGGCGCTTCAGGATCTGGTCCCGCAGCTTGGGTTCAATGGTAGCCATGGTAATCAGGTTGCCGCCAGCGCAGCGGCCCAGATCGCGGCACAGGCGGGCGGAGCTGGTTTCGTTGCAGCAGCTTTCCTCGATGCGGTCCAGCAGCGGCATGCGGAAATGCACGGTCAGGCCCATGCTTTCCATCTCTTCCAGGTACGGGATAAAGGATTCGCCGCTGTCCATCGGAACATCGATATACACTTCATCCAAAGCGGCGCGGCGCAGCCAGTTCATAAAGGTATCATAATTGGCTTTTATCTCAATATTCTCCACCTTGGTACCGATTGCATCCCCCGTGGCTTCCAGCAGGGCCACACCGCACACACGGCGGGACCAGTCGTTGCTGATCTCACGGATCATCTTGCCTGCATGGTCACCGGTGGTAACAATGCCAACCAGCGTTTCGTTCTGGAGACTGTCAGGGGCTTTTACCAGCAGCTTTTTGAGCAGGCCATGGGCCGCCGGGAGCAGGAAGAGGTTAAACGACACGACCCCCACCAGAAAATAGCGGGAATCCTGCAAAACCGCTTTGGACAGTGTCAGAAAAGCAGAATAGATCACCATCATCAGCAGGTTGGACTTGATGGAAAGTTTGGCTTCCTGCCCGCGGGTACGCTTGACAATGTTTTCCGTCTGGTCAAAACAGAAAAATGTAACGGTATAGGCCAGCACCAGCAAAACCAGCGCCTGAACCCAATCCAGAACACTGTAAGGCAGCAACTGCCCCATAATGCCGCCAACGATCAGCCATGCCAGAATCACACTGGCGGCCAGAGCTGCAATGTCTGTTAAAAAGACATAGACATACTGCAGCTTTTCGCGCTTTGTAATCATACCCTGTTTCCCTTTTCTTCCAAGTTTTCTTCATATCCCAGGCCCGCCGGCCTGCATACCACTGCGCCCCGTTGATAAGGCAGCACCAGTATTTTGCGGCAAAGCTACCGCAATGCCGTTTTGCCTGCAAGCCCGCAAAGGCCTTTTCCCCACAGGGCAAAACCAGCTTTTTTCTTTCCTCTTTATGTCATATGAATATTTACATTTTATCATATTAAGATGCGGCTTTCAATCATTTTAGCTATAATTATCAAAGGCAATACCGCATAATTCTAAGTGCCGATACGGCGAGCGAGGTGCGGCAGATGCCAAGCCAAAAGCGCAGATAATACTGGATGCTGCAAAGGTGAGCGCCGCCAGTGGCGGAAACAGCGAACCGAAGCAGGAGCAGCGGTCGCGGAGTGCGAGGGGCTTTTGCCCCCGAAGCACGATGCGGGTACCGCAACCCGACATTATCGAGCATTTTGGCAACGCAGATGCCGTGCCGCAGCTGCCGGAGCGGTGCTTAAGCCGCTAGGCGGGAATTGTGCGGTGTTGCCCAAAGAACAGCAGGATATATTGCATCTTGGGTCCGCGTCTTATTTTCATCGTTTTTTCGCGGGTTTGTTTTTCGTTTTTGAATCTTCCTGCCCGACTTGCCGGCACCAGGCAGCGTAGAGTCTTTGTGGAATCACACAGGGCAAATACAGCCTGCGGGAACACGGTAGAGGTACCGGCGCGGCCCACACCGTGGATCCGTAATTTATATCTTCCACCCGCCCCCCATTCTTTCCCAACCTCCACATAAAAACAAAACAATAAAGCCCTCTTCCCAAGGAGCAGCTGGGGAGAGGGCTATATTGTTTTGATTCAGGCAATGAAAAAGGTGCAGAGCAAACACCTGAAACGGAGAACTGCCTGACTTTGACAGGAGCAGGGAGCAAACCTGTTCCTTTTCTGGGCCACGGCGATGGGAGGCATTCCATGCGCCGTCAGCAAAAGCGCCTGTCGGTTAGTCCTCACTAACCACGCATATACTATACCATGTTACAAGTGGTTCGTCAAGCACTTTTTATCTGTTTTTGAAATAAATTTTCGCGTTTAGCGGCACAGCTTGCCTTAGGCAACACCGCACAATTCCGCCTTGCGGCTCAAACCGCTCCGGCGGCTGCGGCACGGCATCTGCGTTGCCAAAATACTCGATAAGACATCCAGTATTATCTGCGCTTTTTTTGGCTTAGCAGCTGCCGCACCTCGCTCGCTGTATCGGCACTTAGAATTATGCGGTATTGCCCTTACTTTTTGAAATCCGGATAATCCTTGATGCAAAGCAGCTCTTCAGCGCGCTGAACCGCTTCCTCGCTGGGCGGCTGAACGCCATCCAGGCTGTAGGTGATGCCAAGTTTTTCCCACTTGAACAGGCCAAGGGTATGGTAGGGCAGCACCTCCACGCGGCGCACGCTGCCAAGGGATTTGATAAAATCGCTCATCTCCCGCAGCTCGGCTTCATCGTCCGTCAGCCCGGGCACCAGAACGTGGCGGATCCACATGGATTTGCCGTGTTCGCCCATCCAGCGCGCCATATCCAGAATGGGGGTGTTATCGCAGCCAGTCAGGGCCTTGTGGCGGTCCGGGTAAAAGGCTTTCAGGTCCAGCATCACCAGGTCGGTGTTCTGCATCAGGGTCTCAAACTTGGAATAGAACGGTTCCGCGGTGGTGTAGGGCTGGCCGGCGGTATCCAGGGTGGTATGCACGCCCTGCAGTTTGGCCAGGCGGAACAGCTCCGACACAAAGTCGATCTGTAACAGCGGTTCACCGCCGCTGACGGTCAGGCCACCATTGTTTTTCCAGTAGGTGCGATAGCGCAGGGCTTTTGCAGGGCCTGGGCCGGGGTTTGCTGCTCCCCAATGGTGCAGGGCCAGGTTTCGGGGTTATGGCAATAGCGGCAGCGCATGGCACAGCCCTGCACAAACAGGACATACCGCACGCCGGGGCCATCGACAAGGCCGAACGTTTCGACCGAATGGATGCGGCCGGTGATGGGGGTGTTTTGCTCCATGGAATATTACCTCTTTTGCGGTTGGTGTTGGGTTTGGGATGTGGCAGGGGCGGGGGACCCCGCCCTACTGGGGTATACGCATTTTTCAACGTGTGACTGGGCTGGAGTCCTGCGTTTTCTCCACTATTATACCACGCATTTGCCCAAAAAGCCCGCGGCCGCAAAACGCAGCCGCGGGCCTTGTATGCTAGTCGACAGTCACGCCGCAGCAATTACATCTTCTTGTGGCAGGTACGAGCAATAACGTCCATCTGCTGTTCGCGGGTCAGGTCAATGAACTTGACGGCATAGCCGGAAACACGGATGGTGAAGTTGGCGTACTCTTCCTTCTCCGGGTGTTCCATGGCGTCGATCAGCTTTTCAGTGCCAAAGACGTTGACGTTCAGGTGGTGGGCGCCCTGGTCAAAGTAGCCGTCCATAACCTGGACCAGGTTCTCAACGCGCTCGCCCTCGCTGTGGCCCAGAGCGCCGGGGTTGATGGTCTGGGTGTTGGAGATGCCGTCCAGTGCCCAGTGGTAGGGCAGCTTGGCAACGCTGTTCAGGCTGGCCAGCAGGCCGTTCTGCTCTGCGCCGTAAGCCGGGTTTGCACCGGGGGCAAACGGGGTAAAGGCTGCGCGGCCATCCGGCATTGCGCCGGTTGCCTTACCGTATACCACATTGGAGGTGATGGTCAGGATAGAGGTGGTAGCCTCGGAGTTGCGGTAGGTGTGGCGGCGCTTGATCTTCTCTAGGAAGGTGCGCAGCAGCCAGACAGCGATATCATCGGCACGGTCGTCATCGTTGCCGTAACGGGGGAATTCGCCCTCGATCTCGTAATCGGTGACCAGACCGGTCTCGTCACGCACGCACTTGACCTTGGCGTACTTGATTGCGCTCAGGGGAGTCAACTACATGGCTGAAGCCGGCAATACCGGTGGCAAAGGTGCGGCGCACATCGGTATCGATCAGGGCCATTTCAGCCGCCTCATAGTAGTACTTGTCGTGCATGTACTGGATCAGGTTCAGCACATTGACGTACAGGCCTGCCAGCCAATCCATCATAACGTCATACCTGGCAATAACTTCGTCATAATCCAGGTACTCTGCAGTGATGGGGGCATAGTGAGGGCCAATCTGCTCATGCAGCTTTTCGTCCATACCGCCGTTGATGGCATACAGCAGGCACTTGCCCAGGTTGGCACGTGCGCCGAAGAACTGCATCTCCTTGCCGGTCTGGGTTGCGGAAACGCAGCAGCAGATAGAGTAGTCGTCGCCCCAGACAGGCTTCATCACATCGTCGTTCTCGTACTGGACGGAGGAAGTCTTGATAGAGATCTTGGAGGCGTAATCCTTAAAGGTCTTGGGCAGAGCAGAGGAGTACAGAACGGTCAGGTTCGGCTCCGGTGCGGGGCCCATGTTTTCCAGAGTATGCAGGAAGCGGAAGTCGGTCTTGGTGACCATGGAGCGGCCATCCATGCCGATGCCGCCAACTTCCAGGGTAGCCCACACGGGGTCGCCGCTGAACAGCTGGTTGTAGCTGGGGATACGGGCAAACTTGACCATGCGGAACTTCATGGTCAGGTGGTCGATCAGTTCCTGGGCCTCGGTCTCGGTCAGGATGCCCTTATCCAGGTCGCGCTGGATGTAGATATCCAGGAAGGTGGAGATACGGCCAACGCTCATGGCAGCGCCGTTCTGGGTCTTGATGGCAGCCAGATAGCCAAAGTACAGCCACTGCACAGCCTCCTTGGCGTTGGCAGCGGGCAGGGAGATATCATAGCCGTAAGCAGCGGCCATGGCCTTCATATCGTTCAGGGCGCGGATCTGCAGGGCGATCTCTTCGCGCAGACGGATGACGTCATCGGTCATGGTGCCGTCACCGCAGTTGGCAAAGTCGTTCTGCTTTTCTTTGATCAGGTAGTCAATGCCGTACAGGGCAACGCGGCGGTAGTCGCCAACGATGCGGCCGCGACCATAGGTATCGGGCAGGCCGGTCACAATGTGGCTGTGGCGTGCCTTTTTCATCTCCGGGGGGTGTAGGCATCAAACACAGCGGTATTGTGGGTGCGGGCATACTTGGTAAAGATTTCGTGCAGCTTCGGGGACGGAGTATAGCCATAGGTGGTGCAGGCCTGTTCTGCCATCTTGATGCCGCCATAGGGCATGAAGGCGCGCTTGAGGGGCTTATCGGTCTGCAGGCCAACGACTTTTTCCAGATCCTTCAGGTCCTCGCTGATATAGCCGGGGCCGTAAGCGGTCATGCCGGAAACCACTTCAGTCTCCATATCCAGAACGCCGCCCTTGGCGCGCTCTTCCTTCTGCAGAACCTGCAGAGCACCCCAAAGCTTATCGGTTGCTTCGGTGGGGCCGGCAAGGAAGCTTTCATCGCCGGAGTAGGGGCGGTAGTTCTTCTGGATAAAATCGCGGGTGTTGACTTCTTCTTTCCAGATGCGGCCCTGGAAGCCTTCCCACTGTACAAAATCTGTCATCGGTTACCTCCTGTTGTAAACCAAATGCGCTGCTCTATTAGTTAGGTTATTCTAACCAGCTATTGAAAATCTTGTCCTTTTCCAGCTGGCGGGCGGGCAGCTTTTCTGCGTTGCCCACGGTTCCAGCCCAAAAGGACGCCATTGACCAGCCCGTATCCGGGCCACAATCATTCTACCATATGTCCTTACAAAAAGCAACAACTACACCAAAAATTGTGTTGGAAACTTTTGCATTGCTTTTGTGCATGGCATTTGCCGCACATGTCGGTGGCTTCCCATGGCGAACGGTGCAGGTATAATTTTGTCTTTCATAGTTAGTTAGCGCTAATATAGAAAGCACTTCCAAAAGTCGGGGTTTTCATACCGGCTCTGCCGGGTTGTTGGTTCAGCATACCCTGCAGAGTGCCTTTAGTATACCAACCCGCATCGGGGCCGTCTGTTGCCAAGGCAACAACCCAAAATTTGCAAAAAAGCCCCCGCACCGGAAGCTGCTCCGGTGGGGGGCGTTGGAGAGGGAGCGATCAGGTTTTGGGTTCCGCCGCTTTTTCTGCGTCTTCCGATTTTTCTGTTTCATCGGGTTCTGCAGCGGGTTCTTCCGGCAGGCGGCCATACAGCTCCATAGCGTCATGCAGCTTTTGGGCCAGCTCCGGGGTAAAGGCGCCGGGCAGGGCGCGCCAGCACCAGTTACCGCCCAAGGTGGCAGGGGTGTTCATCCTGGCTTCATGCCCAAGACCCAGCACATCCTGAGCCTGCACTACGGCCAGATCGGCCACGCTGGACCAGACACCGCGCATCATACCCCAGTGGTAACCTTCCTCTTTGGTCAGATTCAGGTACTGGATGGCGCGCTCAATATCGTCCGGCAGAGCGGTTCCAAACCAGCCGTCCACCGGCTCATTATCATGGGTGCCAGTGTAAGCAATGCAGTTGGGGGGTAGCTGTGGGGGCGGTAGTCACCGCCGTCACGGCTGTCAAAGGCAAATTCCAGCACTTTCATGCCGGGGTAGGCGCATTCTTTCAGCAAAGCGCGCACATCGTCGGTCAAAAAGCCCAAGTCCTCAGCAATAATGCGGGGGCTGCCCAGCTCTTTTTTTGACGGCAGCAAAGAGGGCATAGCCCGGCCCAGTGCGCCAGCGGCCGTTTTCGGCGGTCTTATCACCATAGGGGATGGCATAATACCCCGCAAAGCCGCGGAAATGGTCAATGCGCAACACATCATAAATTCCGCACAGGTGGCGGATGCGGCGCACCCACCAGGCATAGCCGTTGGCAGCCATAGCGTCCCAGTCAAACAGCGGGTTGCCCCATAGCTGACCGGTGGCGGAGAAGCCATCCGGCGGACAGCCGGCCACCTCGGTGGGGACCAGGTTTTCGTCCAGCTGGAACTCCTGCGGGCAGGACCAGACATCCACGCTGTCCTCCGCCACATAGATCGGCAGGTCGCCGATAATCTCAATGCCCTGCGCGTTGGCATAGGCTTTCAGGTCATGCCACTGGGTATAGAACAGGTACTGCACAGCCTGCCAGAAGTCAATATCCGCCGCATATTTGGCGCGGGCCGCGGCCAAGGTCTCCGGTTCGCGGCGGCGCAGCGGTTCTTCCCACTGCTGCCAGCAGACCCCGTTATGGGCATCTTTCAGGGCCATGAACAGGGCATAGTCCGGCAGCCAGAACGCGTTTTTCGCCAAAAAATCGGCGTAATCCGCCGGGGGCGCTGCCAACAGGCGGGCACAAGCTTTGTGCAGCACCGCATAACGCTTTTGGTACAACGCTCCGTAATTGACACAGCCAGGGGTGCTTTCCCAGTCGATAGATTCATATTCTTCCGGCTGGAGGAGGCCCGCTTTGGCCAGCAGGTCCAGGTCAATAAAATACGGATTGCCCGCAAAGGTAGAAAAAGACTGGTAAGGGCTGTCGCCATAGCTGGTGGGGCAAACCGGAAGGATCTGCCAGTAAGCCTGACCGGCTTTGACTAGGAAATCCACAAAATCTTTTGCTGCCGCGCCCATGGTGCCGATGCCATGGGGGAGGGCAGGCTGGAAATATGCAGCAGAATGCCGCTTGCTCTCATCAGGGAAACCTCTTTTCTTTATGGCAATACCGCATAATTCTAAGTGCCGATACGGCGAGCGAGGTGCGGCAGATGCTAAGCCAAAAGCGCAGATAATACCGGATGCTGCAAAGGTGAGCGCCGCCAGTGGCGGAAACAGCGAACCGAAGCAGGGGCAGCGGTCGCAGAGTGCGAGGGGCTTTTGCCCCCGAAGCACGATGCGGGTACCGCAACCCGACATTATCGAGCATTTTGGCAACGCAGATGCCGTGCCGCAGCCGCCGGAGCGGTGCTTAAGCCGTAAGGCGGGAATTGTGCGGTGTTGCCTTATATACTCCGCATATGTCTGGTTCGTTCAATGATTGGGCAAAGCCGCAACACTTTCGTCCTCAATCAATTCAAAAGGAACCACTTCATGCACCGCGCTGCTTCCGTTTTCAATACAGTTGAGCAGAATTTCCGCACCGCGCTGGGCCAGTCGTTCCGAGTTCTGGCGGATGGTGGTCAGCCGCGGGTTGCTGTAGCGCCCCAGCGCAATACCGTCATAGCCCGAAACCGAGATATCCTGCGGCACACGCAGGCCATGGTCATTCAGGGCACGGATCGCGCCCAGGGCCATCAGGTCCGACATTGCAAACACTGCCGTAATATCCGGGCAGTGCTTGAGCAGGTATTCCATGGCGGTATATCCGCTTTGCAGCGAAAACCGGGCATAGGCATACTGCTTTTCCATCTCGAACGGCAGGCCAAGGCGGAACATAGCGCTCTGGCTGCCGGTCAGACGGGACAGACTGGGGCGGGACTGGTCTGGCTTGCCGCCGATCAGCCCGATCTTGCGGTGACCCTGCGCATACAGGTACTCAATCATCAGGGACGATGCCGAAACATCGTCCACGCTGACGCTGGACAGGTTGGGGATGTTCAGGGTTGCGGCGCTGTTGGTCAGCAGCAGGCATGGAACACGCAGTTCCGCCAGCTGCGGTGTGAAGTATTCCAGGTTAGAACCAAGGAAAACAATACCATAAGGTTTGCGCTCGGCGCAGATCAGTTCGGCCTGCGCAACTTCGTTGGCTTCTTCATCAATATAATAGACCGTGGAAACATATCCGCGTTCCTCCAGGATAGCCTGCATTTTTTCCAGAATGTCCACAAACAACATGTTCTGGGTGCCCTTTACGATCAGGGCAAGGCCATCGCTGCTTTGCTGTTTCAGGTGTTTGGCGTTGGAGTTTGGCTGATAATTATACCGCTTGATGACCTCAAGAATCTTGGCGCGGGCGGCCGGGCTGACGCTGGGGTTATTGTTGAGCACCCGCGAAACCGTGCCGATGGCATACCCTGATTCTTTTGCAATATCTTTGATGGTCATACACAGAAAACTCCTTCCGGCAGCAGGGTGCCGCAGCCATTAGCCCTTTACAGCACCGGCCACCACACCATCAATGATATACTTCTGGCAGATCAGATACAGAATAATGACCGGCAGAATGGTGATCATGATGCAGGCCATCATGGGCGCCATTTCCACCTTGCCGTAACTGCCGCGGAAATACTGGATTGCCATGGGGATGGTGCGGTAGGTTTTGATATCCAGCACCAGGGTGGGCAGCAGATAGTCGTTCCAGACCCACATGGTTTCCAGGATTGCGGTAGAGATCATCGTCGGCTTTAAGATAGGGCAGACCACGCGGAAGAAAATCTGCAGCGGGTTGCAGCCATCGATCATAGCGGCTTCCTCAATTTCAACCGGCATGCTCTTCATAAAGCCGGTGAACATGAACACCGCGAGACCGGCACCGAAGCCGAGGTAGATGATGCAGATGTTGTAAGGGTTGTTCAATTTTAAGCTATCCGCTGTTTTGGCCAGGGTAAACATGACCATCTGGAACGGCACCACCATGCTGAACATGCACAAGCCGTACATCAGTTTGGAAAGTTTGCCGTTGACACGGGTGATGAACCATGCGCACATGGAGCAGCACAGTAGAATCAGCACAACGGAACTGACAGTAATGACTAGACTGTACCAGAAGGAAGACAAAAAGTCCATTTCCTGGATGCCGTAAATATAGTTTTTGAGGCCGACAAAGGTTTCGGCCGTGGGCAGCTCAAACGCGCGGGAGGTGGTAATGGCGCGCTCGGTTTTGAGGGAGTTAAAGAAGATCATGACGATGGGGTAGATCCATGCAACGCACAGCACTCCAAGCACCACGCTGAGAATGGCATTGATGCGGCGGTCCGCTTTGCCAACGGTAGGTTTTTCTTCCACCGGTTTTTTGATGGTTTTTTCCATTACTGCTGCACCTCCTTGGACTGGGTCAGCTTTTGCTGGAGTACGGCCAGCACCACAACAAACAGGCAGAACACAACAGCCTTTGCCTGGCCGATGCCCTTCCACTGGGGTCCGGAGCGGGCATAGAAGGTATCATAAATGTTGTAAGCCAGCATCATGGTCTGCTTGGCCGGTTCGCCGCCGGTCAGGGACAGGTTCTGGTCAAACAGCTTGAAGGAGTTGGTCAAAGTCAGGAAGGTGCAGATGGTAATGCTGGGCATAACCATGGGGATCTTGATCTTGAACAGGATCTGCTTGGCGTTTGCGCCATCGATCTTGGCGGCTTCGATCAGATCCAGCGGCACGTTCTGCAGGCCAGCAATGTAGATGATCATCATGTAACCGATCTGCTGCCAGCACATCAGAATGACAAGGCCCAAGAAGCCGTACGTGGCGTTCAGGGAAAGCAGCGGTTTTTCGAGTGCGCTGAGTACGCCGTTGAGCAGAATCTGCCAGATATAGCCAAGGATAATGCCGCCGATCAGGTTGGGCATAAAGAAGGTGGTACGGAAGATGTTGGTACCGCGGATGCCGCGGGTAAGCAGCAGCGCAATGCCGAACGCCAGCACATTGATGAGCACCGTGGACACCACAGTAAACACCGCAGTGAACCAGAACGCATGGGTGAAGGTATCATCCAGCCAGATCTTGGCATAGTTGCCGAGACCAACAAAGGTAACATTTTGAACAGTTGTGAATTTGCAGAACGAAAGCGCCACGCCCCAGATAAACGGCCAGATAAAGCCGATGATAAAGGCCAGCAGGGTGGGCAGCACGAACACAGGCCAATAGCGCTGGATCGCTTTTTCCATAACAGTACCCCCTTGAGCACGTACTTGAGCACATAAAAAAGAGCGGGGCGGGCGAATCATCGCCCGCCCCGCTTTTAACATTCAGGTCTCGCTATTTTGGTTCATATCAGCCTGCATTCAGGGCAGCTTCGGTCTTCCAGCCATCCACAAAGGCGGTCACAACAGCGTTCCAATCGCCAGTGCCGGCTGCGTAAGCAGTCAGAGCAGAGCCAACGCCGTTCTTCCAGTTTTCGGAAGGCATGGTGGAGAAGCACCAGGCAACAGGAGTCTTGCCCTCAGCGGTCAGAGCATTATCAACCTTAACGAAGAGGTTGGGGGATTCCTGAGCATTCTTGAAGGGGATAACAAAGCCCATATCGTTTGCCATGGCCTTGGTGCCCTCATCAGAGCTGACGCACCAGTACATGAAGTCGAGCGTTGCATCGATATCTGCCTGGTCGGCTTCCTTGTTTACGCACCAGTAGTTCTCGGTGCCGGTGCACAGGCCCTGGTTGGCCTCATCGCCCACGCCAATGTAGACGGGGATCATGGTCAGGTCGTCATCGGTGAAGGGCTTGCCATCGCCGACGAGGTTGGTATATTCCCAAGAACCGTTCTGGTAGAAGACAGCCTCATTGTCCAGGAACTCGTTGCGGCTGTCATCGCCAGTCTTGCCAGCCAGCTCAGTGGGAGCACAGGTGGAGTTGTTGATGTACAGGTCAAACATGTTCTTGTAGTTATCCAGGTAGGTACCCTTGATGGCATCCGTGGAGCCGATGCCGTCAGCCTGGTACTCAAAGTAGATGGGCAGGTTGGCCAGGTGGGTCTTGAAGCGCCAGTCAGAGGAAGAATCCATACCGGCGGAGGTGAATGCTGCAAAGCCAAGTTCGTCCTTGCGGGCGGTGATGTCCTCGGCAACCTTCTTCAGGTCTGCGAAGCTCTTGATATCATCGGTGGTGTAACCGGCCTTTTCCAGCAGGGTCTTGTTGGTGATCAGGCCGTAGCTCTCGATAGCGTAGCCGATGGCCACGGTGGCGTCGCCATCTTTCAGGGCGTAAGAATCGCTGGTCAGGTCGCCCAGGATCTTGGAGCCGGTCAGGTCATAGCAGTAATCCTTCCAGTTGGCCAGGCCGACAGGGCCGTTGACCTGGAACAGGGTGGGCGCATCGCTCTTGGCCATTTCGCTCATCAGAGTGGTTTCGTACTGGCCGGAAGCAGCGGTCACAACGGTAACGGGAACGCCGGTCTCTTCGGTGTAGGTCTTTGCCAGAGCCTGCCAGGCTTCATCCTGCTCGGGCTTGAAGTTCAGGTAGTAGACCTTGCCGGCGGCAGTGGTATCTACCGGGGCGGCTGCTTCGGAGCTGGCAGCTTCGGAAGAAGCTGCGGTGCTTTCTGCAGCAGAGGAAGCAGTGGAAGATGCGGTGGAACCGCAACCTGCCAGCAGGCCGGCAGCCATCATGGATGCCAGGGCGAGAGAGATTGTTTGCTTGGATTTCATGGTATTATCCTCCTTTTTAAGTGGAACCAGTTGCACCGTTGCTGACGGGTGTGGTTCACGGGTTGGTAACGTTTCCAACCTTGCTATGGCTTTATACTACACCCGTGTTTTGCAAAAATCAATCGTTTTTTGGATTTTGAGTGCAAGATTGTAGCCTTGCACGAATCGCAACCGTTTTCCTTGTCGAATATAACAAGAAAGTAGTATTCATTTTGATGAAACGTTTCAATTTCACGGCAAAATGCGACTTTATAAACCAAAAGCAGCCCCGCGGCGGCGGAGCTGCTTTTGATTGTCATATTTTGCGCAACTTGTTTCACACCTGCTGGTAAGCGAACCAGTAGAAAGCGGCGTGGTTGGTGCCGGCGATGCCGTTGGCGGAGGCATACATGCCAACGGTGCAGCCGGTTAAGCCGCCAATACCGGTTATCTCGGTGCTCAAAAAAGCTCGCCGCCAGGGTAACACTTTTTTGCCCCGATGGATTTTTTAAGGCGGTGCGGTGTCATTTTCGGGTAACCCGGCCCCCGGCCCTACACTTTTTTCGTTTCCGCCTGCACCAGGGCGCGGTACAGGGTAAAATCCGGCACGGGGGGCCGCCGGGCACCAGGCAGTGGAGCCTGCCAGGCGGCATAATCCGGACCGTCCCCGGCCGCGCGGGGAATCGCCATCAGACCGGTCAGAACGCGGGCGGTCAGCGCGCCGTCCAGCATGGTATCGCTGCAAAAGCCGGCCCAGAACCCAGTTTTGGGCTGCAGCAGAGCCGCCATGGCACCAAAATCATCCGCCGCACGGCCCAGGGTGCAAAAAGCAGTTCTGCCAGTCCTTATCCAAAACTGCTCCCGCGCGGTGCAAAAGCGCACCGCCCCGCGCAGGGCGTACAGGTACAGCCGCACGCTGAACACCACCTGCTCCTGCCAGAGCGGCGTGGTGGCCCGCCCGGCGTAAGAACAGCCGGGCAGCAGCGTTTCATAATTTTCCAGCGCGGAAGTGCAGAGCTGCTGATAGGCAGCCAGCTGTTCCGCATAGCTTTCTGCGGGCAGCAGAGCGGCAAGTTCCTGAATCGGGCCCTGCGGTTTGCCGCACAGCCAGGCCGAAGCAAACAGCCGGGTGCTGCGGGTCAGGAACGCTTCGCCCACCGGCTGCGGCGGGCTGCCCGCCTGCACGGCGCTTTCGGCACGGGCGCGCAGGCAGACCGAAAGATCCTCCAGTGCGCTGTCCGTCAGTGCCCAGCCATCCGGCGCACGGTAGGTACAGCGCAGGTAAGCCGTGCGCTGCGCGGCGCAGTCGGTATCCGGGGTACACCACAAAGCACCGGTCAGGTTCAACTCCATCAGGGAGGGGCGCAGGTCCCCGGTGCCAACCATCCAGAAGCTGCGCACCCCGCCGCGCCAGGCTCCCTGCAGCATTCCGTTAACGGCGGTATCGCCGCCGGGGTAGGCGGTCATAGGGTTGCCGGTCAGCTTATCGCGGCGGCAAAGGCTGAACCACAGCCCGTGCTGCGCGCCGGGACCAGGGCCGCCCGCACTGCTGGCACTGGGGGCCGGGGTTAAAACGGGGATAACGCTATCCGGGATTTTGAGTTTTCCCTCCTGGTAGAGCGCAACGGTTTCGCCCTGCAGCAGAATATAGGCAGCGGCACCGGGCACCGTGGCGTTCAGCAGCTGCCATTGCTCTTGCAGCGCCGCAGTGCTGGCTGTGCCATCGGGATCACCCCCCATCCCGTCAATGCCCAGCGCCCAGATGCGCGGGCTGGTTTTGAGAGTGCGGATAGAATCCTGCCAGATTTTATGGCGTTCTTCCGGGTTTTCCGCCGCAGCCTGCTGCGGGGCACCCCCAGCGGGGTCTGCGGGTTCTGCACAGGGCGCAGGCCCATGGCGGCGGCAAGGTCCGCCTGTTTGTCGGTGCGCACCATATTGCCGCGGTAGCGCAGCAGGGATTCAAAAATCATCTCCCAGCCGTTTTCGGTGGCATCCGCCCAGGCGGACAGCCATGGTGCATCCGAAAGATCCCACCCGCGCAGGCCGACAGCGGCGGCTGGCCCGGTAATGCCCCGCCGGCACAGTGGCAAAGGGTTTGGGCTCAAACTGCTGCTGGTTCCAGAACCAGAATGGTGCTACCCCCAGGTAATGACGGCTGATATCCAGCAGGCCGTACACCGCGCCCAAATCATCCGCCGCGCAGAGGGTGAGCTGGTTTTCCGTCACATCCAGCGTATAACTTTCCGGCGGCAGGGCGGGGGCAAGGCAGATCATCAGGCGGTTATCCGGCACAAAACCGGTGGTGGAAAGAGTCATTTCCATATCACGCCAAAAGCGCGCCACGGCATGCTGCACGGGCGCACTGGCCCACTGCGCTGTGACCCGTGTGGCACGGCTGAGCATAAAATCCATTGTTTTCCTGCCTTTCAATACACTTTACCATCATCCCCGCCGTATCGGCGCTTGGATGGATGCTGTATTATTCCCTTACTGGTCCAAAAATTCGCGGATCTCGGCTTCCACGGCACGCACCTCGCGCTCAAATGCGCGGGCGGATACCCGCAGCGCACCGTTGCCCAGAATAATGATCTGTTCCGCACCATCGGAGCTGACCACCCGCACGCGGTGGTTTTTGGCGAGCTCATGGGTGGCGCGCTCGATGAACATATCGGCGGTTTCGGCTTCGCGGGTATAAATCACATGCAGGTTGTGCCAGGTTTCTTGTTCCCGCCCGGCGCCCTTGACGCGGTAGGCGTCAAACACCAGGATGGGCACACACTTGCGGTAGCCCGCATAGTTGCACAGAATGTCCATCAACCGGCGGCGGGCGGCATCCAGGTTTTCCGCCGCGATCTTCTTTAATTCATCCCACGCAAAAATCACGTTGTAGCCATCTACCAGCAGGTACTCCGGCCCGCTGGGCGGCGGTGCAGCGGGGGTACGGTTCTGGCTTGGCCCCACACTGCGGAAGGCTTTGCGCGCGGCAAGCTGGTCATGCTGACCTGCGGCTTCCCCCCGGCGCTTGATCGGCCCATAGGTGCGCTCAAAAATCGCCAGCAGCTCTTTGTCCTGCTCCAGTGTGCCACAGTAAGCGGCAGCACGGCGGCGGGCATCGGATGCTTCATCGGAGGCATCCGCTTCTTCCTGTTTCGCCTGCTGGGCTCCGGGCGCGTTGCGCCCCAGGCCGCTGGCCACATGGGCGTGGGCGGGAACTTCGTCCCATTTGACAAGGTAGCCCGCGCCGTGGCTGCAAAATACGGAATCCGCCGGGTTTTCAGTATCGGCATCCGGCTGGTAGCCAATGGCTTCCAGCACGGCTTCGGTGTTGTGGCAGGGCGCATAGCCGCGGGGCATACAGCTCAGGCGGCCCGCACCGCGGGTGTAGGCGGTCACTTCCCGCGCACAGCCCCGCATTTCGGCAACCGGGGCTTTGCCGGTAATGACGGCCAGGCCATCCTCGTTTTCCGGCGTGCTGAATTCCGCGCAGCGGCGCTGCAGATCGGCCATGGCGCGGCCAACACAGTCCTGCGGGACTTCCAGCCGGAAGTCATACCAGGGTTCCAGCAGGAACCGCCTGCCCCCGGGCCGCCGCGGTGCGCAGCCCCTGCCGCACGGCGCGGTAGGTTGCCTGGCGAAAGTCCCCGCCCTCGGTGTGCTTGATATGGGCACGGCCTGCCGTCAGGGTGATTTTCACATCGGTCAGCGGCGCACCGGCCAGCACGCCGGGGTGGCTGCGCTCCGCCAGGTGGGTCAAAATCAACCGCTGCCAGTTCAGGTCCAGCGCATCGGTGCGGCAAATGCTGGCAAACTGCAGGCCGCTGCCCGGCTCGCCGGGTTCCAGCAGCAGATGAACCTCCGCATAATGGCGCAGCGGTTCATAATGGCCCACACCCTCCACCGGGGCAGAGATGGTCTCTTTGTATAGAATGCCGCCCTCGCCAAAGGCCACTTCAATCAAAGCGGCTTTGCAGCACGCTCTGCAAAATTTCCAGTTGAATTTCACCCATCAGCTGCAGGTGGATCTCGCCCAGAGCGGCGTTCCACACCACATGCAGCTGTGGATCCTCGTCCTCCAGGGTGCGCAGGGCCAGAAGGGCACAGTGGGGGTCAGCTCCTTCCGGTAGCTCCACCCGGTAGTTCAGCACCGGTTCCAGCATCGGCTGGCGGGCATCCGGCTGTACGCCAAGGCCCTGTCCGGGATAGGTTTTTGTGGGGCCCAGCACCGCACAGACGGTGCCCGCCGGGGCTTCGCTGACCAGGCGGTATTTGCTGCCGGAGTAGACCCGCAGCTGGTCAGCCTTTTCTTCAAACTCCACACGGGCATCTGGGCGGGATACCAGGTTGGATTTGACTTTCAGCACGCCGTCCGTCACTTTCAGGTAGGTCATGCGCGCGCCGGATTCGTCTGCCCCGATCTTGAAGATGCGCGCACCAAAGCTGCTGCCATCTGGCGGCATGCGGGTATCCCGCTGCAGACCATTGAGCAGGTCGTCAATGCCATCCAGCCGCAGAGCCGCGCCAAAATAGCAGGGGAACACCTGCCGCCGCGTGATTGCCGTGATGAGATCCGCCTGCGGCACCGTTCCTGTTGCCAACACGGCTTCCATCAGCGGTTCACTGCACACGCCAAGGGCTTCGGCGCGTTCTTCCGCCGGAACGGTGGGGGTAAAGTCCACACAGCCATCCCCAAAGCGGCCCCGCAGCTCCCGCAGGCGCAGGGCTTTGTCCGCACCGGGCAGATCCATTTTGTTGACATAGATAAAGGTTGGCACATGGTAGCGCTCCAACAGCCGCCACAATGTCATCGTGTGGCTTTGGATGCCGTCCGTGCCGGAAATGACCAGCACCGCATAATCCAGCACCTGCAGCGTACGCTCGGCCTCCGCCGAAAAGTCCACGTGGCCGGGGGTATCCAGCAGGGTGATCTGGGTCTCTTCCAGCGGGGTGCCCGTCACCGTTCCGGCCGGCAGGGTAAGCACGGCCTGTTTGGCAAAAATGGTAATGCCGCGGGCTTTTTCCAGCGCATCGGTGTCCAAAAATGCATCCCGATGGTCTACGCGCCCCAGCTTGAGGACTCTTAGAGTTTGGCGGGTGCTTTTTTGTTTGTGGCTCTGGAAGGCAGCCTATCCAGCGGGACAAGACCGTAAACGACAACTACTACCTGCTGACGCTGGCAGCGATTGCAAAAGAAATCCGGCAGCGCGGCTTGCCGCCCGAATGCTCGGTGCGCATTGCGGCGGGTCTGCCGCTGACGAGTTTCGGACGCGATAAACCCAAGTTCAATGATTATCTGCTGCGGAGCAACCAGCCTGTGAACTACAAGTTCGAGGGTGTGGAGTACAGCATTACCATCGAGGAAGTTGCTGTCTTCCCGCAAGGCTACGCTGCCCTTATGACCGAAGTGGGGCTTTTGCAGGACGAGCCGTCCATGCTCCTTATGGATCTCGGCGGCTGGACGGTGGACCTTATGCGCATCGACAACGCCATCCCTGCGGCTGACACCGCGCACAGTCTGGAACTCGGCATGATCCGCTGCGTGGATGATATTCGGGAGCAGGTGCGGCGGGAAACCGGGCTGTCGCTGACGGATGCCCAAATCGAAAATATGCTGGCGGGTCAGCCCTGCACGGTCAGCGAGGCGGTGCGCGACATTGTGAACCGGCAGGGTCGCAAGTACACAGAGCATCTGCTGTCGGCCACGATGGAAGCCGGTTTCGATCTGCACGCCATCCCCGCCGTGCTATTGGGCGGCGGCGCATCGGTGGTGAGCCGCCACCTCAGCCCCAAAGACGGCCTTTGTAAGACGATTTTCCTGCTGGACGACAAGTGAACGCGGTCGGATTCGAGCGTGCGTTGACCGCCGTGTCGCGCAGTAAAAGCGAGGCATGAAACGCCCGCAGTACGTTTTCCGTCCGAACCTTAGCGACCCGCAGCACCGCCGCGCATGGGAGTTGCTGCAGCAGATGCCGTCAGCCCGCCGCAAGGAGTTTCTGGTACAAGCCATCCTTGCGGCAGAACAAACGGATAGGCTGGAAGAAAGCATCCGCAAGGTTGTGCGGGAGGAATTGCAGGCAGTCAACATAACCAACGCTGTTCCAAGCCCACCGCCAGAGAATGCTATACCAGACTCTGCGCTCGATTTCCTGAATTCACTATAGGGGGTGATTCCAATGTTAGAATAGTAAGCAGAAAAGCAGAAAAAGCAAGGAGGTTGATACATAGTGAACGGTAAAAAAATCTTGTTCGGTGCAGCCTGTGACGGGCTGCTTTTGTTTTTGATGAGGGGCGCCTATTAAGCACATTTGCAGATGCGGCAAATATCCCAATAGGGAGTCGTGCTCTTGATCAAGTTTGTAGATATGTTCTCCGGCATCGGCGGTTTCCGCGAGGGACTCACCCGTGCCGGAGGATTTGAATGCGTGGGGCACTGCGAAATCGACAAATACGCCAACCGCAGTTATAACGCCCTGTTTGACACGAAGGGAGAGTGGTTCATTGAAGATGCCCGAAAAGCCGACCCCAGCACCATGCCGGACTTCCAGCTGCTCTGCGGCGGATTTCCTTGCCAGACTTTCAGCATTGCAGGATCCCGAAAAGGATTCGGAGATCCGCGCGGCACTCTCTTCTTTGAACTGGCCCGCTTGGCTGAAGCCCGGAAGCCTCCGTATCTGCTGTTTGAAAATGTACCCGGCCTGTTATCTCATGACGGAGGGCGGACATTTGCGACGATCCTCAACACGCTGGACCGACTGGGGTATGGCGTGGAATGGCAATGTCTTAACAGCAAAGATTTCGGCGTTCCCCAGTCAAGAAACCGCGTGTACATTATCGGATATCTTGATGAGCGATGTAGAGGAAAAGTATTTCCTTTCACCGAAACAACAGGAGGTTCTCTTATTCAAACCCACGGCGGGCACCAAGGAGAGCGCGTCTACTCCCCCGAAGGATTAAGCTGTACGCTGGCTGCCAATCCGGGTGGCTTCGGTGGCAAAACCGGGCTGTATGAGGTGGGAGTGCCGATCAAGTGCGCCACAAAGACCGGCTACCAGATGGCACAGGTCGGTGACAGCATCGACCTGAGTTACGCCACAGTCAACAGTCGGCGCGGACGGGTTGGTAAAGAGATTGCGCATACACTTACAACGGGCTGCCAACAAGGCACTGTTGAAGTTTGCCCGGTCAAAAATCCCATCAAGTCCGACCTCGCCCGCAACACCGAACGCACCGGTAAGCCCGGTGCACCCATGCATACACTTACCACAAAAGACCGTCACGGCGTTCTATACGAGGGTCGCATCCGCCGCCTGACGCCGCGCGAATGTCTGCGGCTGCAGGGTTGGGCAGATGACCGCATCGACACGGTGCTTGCCATCCAGAGCGATAACCAAGCCTACAAGCAGGCAGGCAACGGCGTAACGGTCAACGTGGTAGAGGCCATCGGCCGGCGCATTGCCGCCATGGACGCAGAACTGCGGGGTGAGGCGCTTGCCCCTTGATTTCCGTGACCAGTATTTTGGCTGTGAAATTGAACTGACCGGGATAAACCGCGCCACGGCAGCCCATGCGCTGGCCGACTTATTTGGCACCCGCGCCGAGCATTCCGGCGGTGGCTATGATGCCTACAGGGTCAAAGATTTGGACGGTAAAGAGTGGAAAATCGTCCGGGACGCAAGCATTCACCCGGAAGGATATTTGCGGGTCAAAGATTTGGACGGTAAAGAGTGGAAAATCGTTCGGGACGGCAGCATCCATCCCGAATGCCGTAGGCGGTCTGTTCTTATCGGGGAAACCTACAAGGTTGAACTGAACTCTCCGAAACTCGAATACGGCGAGATGGAAAAGCTGCAGGAGGTTGTCCGTTCCTTACGCCGCGCAGGCGGCATCGTAAACGATAGCTGCGGAATGCACGTCCATGTGGATGCAAGCAAGCACACCCCGCAGAGCCTCAAAAATGTGCTGTCCATCATGTATTCCAAGCTGGATGGCTATGAGCTGGCGTTCCGGGAAGATATCTTGTTTGCAGCACTCAAATACAAGGCCAGAGCCGCGCCGGTCCCTAAGAAACACGCTCCCGAACGCTAACCAAGCCCGCTGCACCCCGCAGCGGGCTTTTTCTTTCGCAACAAAAGGAGAAACTCATATGAAAAATAAACACAGAATAAAGCAGGGCTTGTCGCTGCTGCTGGCGGGAGGGATTGCGCTCACAAATCTGGGCGCAGCGCTGCCCGCCTTTGCAGAGGATGCCCCCGCCACGCCGGAGACAGCCGAAGCCGCCACACCGGAAACCGCTGAAGCCAATGTCCCGACACCGAATCTTTCGCAGATCACTGAAAATCTGTACGACGATCTGCCGGACGCGCCTACCGGCAGTTACCTTGGCAGCATGGGTCTGCCCGTGGCAACCGGCGAGACAAAAATCGGTATCTCCGCGTGGGTTTCTGACCTGTATGACGGCGTAGATGCCCATATGGATGCCGATGCGCTGAACGCAGATGAGAACACGGTCACAATCGGCAAAACTCCCGGTACAGACTATGCCATTGTTCCGCTGCTGGCGCAGGTCGAATACCCGGCAGACGGTGCGGTATCCGAAATCATACTGCCAGATGATGTAGAGCTTTTAAGCTATCTCTCCACCGATTATGAGCCTATCCCGGCAGACGAGCAGGAGCAGACTGAAATCCTGCACCAGACATACTCGGAGCAATCGGCGGCAGCCACCGGCCTGTATGTGAAAGCCTCTGCCGATTTTACGGCGCAGCTGGTCTATACGGATTCGGACGGCAGTTCGCAGTCAAAATCTATCCATGTACAGATCAGCGAGGATGCCGCACCCACACAGATGTATGCCGACACCGGCGATGACGGCATTGCCGCCTATGCTGCAGGACCGACTCCGCCGTATGCCACCGGCAAAATCACCAGTATTGCCAAGGAGGGCGGCACATGGCTGATTTGGTTCAACGGTCAGGAAGCCTACTGCTGCAGCCACGGCCTGAACGGCCAGCCCAAGGGCTGCCCCACCTACAGCTTCTCTCATGTATCCCGCCTTGAACCCGGCCAGTATACGCCGGGCAACCACTATGCAAATCAGGTCAATATCTGGGGCGGTCTTGGTCAGCTGAGTCTGGATATGCTGGATGACCGTCCTGTTGTGGCAAGCCTTGAAGATGATCCTGCAGGCGGTGAAGAACAGCCGGACATCCTTGGCAGTCTTTACGATGAAACCCAGCAGTGGATCATGGAAAACTATCCCGACAGCTACGCAGCGCAGACCTATATTGCTGCTGCAGAAGAACTCATAAACGGTACAGATGCGCAGTCCGGGGAAAATGGCTACTACACCTACATCTATAACCCGCCCGCAGGGTATGCGTGGCAGGTTGTGGCACTGGTCGGTGAAGAAATTACGGGCGGCACTGAGATCCCGGACGTGCCGAGTGTTCCGGAACCGAAATATTATTCCGCTGCATGGACAGCTCCTGCGCAAAGTGCCGGCGGCAGCTTTGATCTGACATTCACTGTCAACACCGACAAGGTTCAGCTAAACACGCTGGAAAAGGTGGACGGGGCGGTCATTACCGTCACGCCCAGCCGGACCGGCGGCAGCGTGGACGGCGGCAGCTGGCAGATGACCCCTGCTGCAGCGCAGACCATTACCACAAGTGGTCACACGCCGGATGACAACTTTCACCTCAACGGCGGCGATGATTCTGCCACATGGGCGGTGCATTACGAGGTATCCAAGAACCAGCACCAGTACACTTACCGGGCAGGAAGGACCGTTCACCAGCCAAGCAGAAGCAGACGCTGCTGCCGAAGCTGCCAAGAATGCGGCCATTGGGCAGCTGCAGAACGAAGCGCAGGGCATGGTAGATGCCGCTATTGCCTCGGCGCGGGCGCAGCTTGCCAATATCACATTCAGCTATGACGAGGTCACCATCCCGCACGGCTTTGATGCCACGCCCGGTGCGCTGGGCAGCCACCAGACTATTACTGTTCCGGCTAATAGTTCCAATGACTATAAAATGCAGAACGATGAATGGTCGGTAAAAGTCAGCATCGACAAAATCGACAGCGAAACCAAGCAGCGCATCAAGGGCGATGCCGAGTTTAAGATTTTTGAGTGGGATGCCGTTCGGCAGTGCTATATTCCGACAGGCGGGTACAATCGGTACAAGGTTGAACGCCAGAGTGGATGGCACTATACGGTCATCAACCACAGCGACTATGCGGGCGGTTCGGATGATTTATTCTACACCCAGCGCAATGAGGGCAAGTTTGTCATCGTGGAAAGCCGCGCGCCCAGCGGGTATTACGGCGATTGGACGGATGTGACCAAACCCGGCACAGCCGGCTCCGTGCTGGGCAAGCGGGCGTATGCTTTTGAAATTACCAAAGCGCTGGACGGTCAGACCATTTGGCTGGGAAACGCCGATTATAACGCCGACATTACCACGGCCAACAGCGGCGGCACGCTCATCGACACCGGCGAGGGTGTGGTCACTATCACCTTTGGCAGCCGCAAGGCAGATAAGACCTACGCCACAGACCCCACCGGCATTGCCAACAACGAAGATTCCTACACCATGCACGCCAATGCCGGCAAAATGCAGAATGACCGTGTCCTCGGCAATATTCTGCTGACGAAAGTGGACTTGGACGCCGCGCGGTATCTGATGCGGGCAGCAACGGAGATACTACGCTGGAGGGGGCGGTGTATGATCTGTATGCCGCTGACACCATTGAACACCCGGACGGTGTTTCGGGTGTCGTAGATTACTCCAAAACCACCGATGCCAACGGTCAACCTATCTGGCACACTACGGTTCTCACCAACGGCGGCTGGGATACGGATTACCTGCCCATCTTGCAGAAAGACCGACTTGTGGCGTCCGCCCAAATCAATGACGGAAAACTGGCTTTTGCCAACCTGTATATGGGCCGCTACTATCTGGTCGAACGCGCCACAGGGCTGGTACTGCCCATCGACGGAAACGGAAAGCTGTACATTACCGGAAAGTACCCGCAGCTAAATAAGAAGCTGGAACGCACCGGCAAGTACAGCAGCCTTGCCACCAAGGGCGGCGAATACACCGACTACATCTACAAAAACCAGTATTCTGCTGTGGCTGAGAGCCGCAAGCTGAACGGCAGCAAGGCGTGGGATGGCTATTATCTGTCCTATGCCGAGGGCTACCTCTGCGATGAGGTCAATCATTACAAAATGCTGTCTTATGCCGACGAGTCTACCTACCACATCCACGCCGAGCAGGAGAGCCAAGACGAAGTGCTGAAATCCGGCTTTAGTTTGCAGAAGTTGGTTTCGACCACAGGTCAGCCAAGCCCGGCGCTGAAGTTGGAGGGCGCTGGCTTCACCGTTTACCGCATTTCCAAACTGAGCAAGGCGGCGCAGTTCAAGCAGAACCCGGATGGCAGCTACGATGCACAAAGCATCCTGTCCGCCTACCGCAAAGACAATTACGATAACGCCACACTAAAGTACGATTTCACCGCCGAAGGACAAGCCATCGCCAATATGTTCGAGGGCAATACCGAAACAGTCAATGCCTACAATGCCACGCTTGACCGCAGACGGCGACTATGCCAACGGCAAGGGTAACGGCTGGATGCCCACGGATCAGGCCGCCGCGTATAGGCTGGGAGAAATGTTCACGAACGATGAGGGCATTTTCCGCGTGGAGGCTGCCGTATGGGCAGTACCTTGTTGTGGAAACCACCATCCCCAAGGATGTGTTCCAGTGTGATCCGTTCATCGTGACAGTGGACGCCAACAGCCCGCAAAGCCGATTCACGATTCCTGCGGGCAGCGTCACCACCGCCAGCAGCGATTATATGACTTTTAATGTGCTGGATGAGGAACTGGAAGGCTATTTGCAGCTCATCAAGACAGATACAGAAACCGGAAGCGGTCAAAATCGCAAACACCTCTTTTGCTTTGTACAAATTAGATGACAAGGGTAATAAGACCCGCATTTCCATGATCGACCCCGCCAGCGGCAGCGCCACCAAGAAAACGGATGTGTTCTACACCGATGCAGACGGCCTTATGAAAACACCCGAAAAACTGCCGCTGGGCAGATATCTGATTGAGGAACTGCAAGGTCCGGAAGGCTATTTCAACGATCCTGCCTACTCGGTGGAATTTGAAATCAAGTCTGACCGCGTCTGGCAGGTCGTGGGCAACGCCACCAACGATATGGATGAGTACATCGTCACGGAGAAATACTGCAACCACGAAACGCTCGGTCAGCTTACGATCCGCAAGCTGGGCAATGTCTTAACCGATTACAAGGACGGTCAGTTCATCTACACGCAGGACAACCTTGCAGGCGCGGTGTACGAAATTCACGCTGCAGCCGACATTGCCACACCAGACCGCCAAGGCACCTACTGGTACAAATCCGGCGATTTGGTGGCAACTGTTACCACCGGCACGGAAGGTCAAGTGGATGAAGTGAAATTCAGCCCCACCCGCACGCAGGCAACCTATGATTTCTTGAAAGTTTCCCATGATGGCACCAAAGGCGAAGTGACTGTGACCCTGCCGCTGGGCAAGTACACCATTACCGAGGTTCAAGCGCCGTATGGTTTTGTACTGACCCAGCAGACCTACACCGTGGAATTCAGCTGGGACAACCAAAAAAACGACATTGTGCTGGCAAAAGCCATTGTCAGCCACGAGCAGGACGGCGACAAGGAATGTTCGTACAGCATTGTGAATGTAAAGGATGCCTCGGATGCCCACAAGATTGGACAGATTCTCATATTTGAAAATGCCCGTGTACTCCCCACGCCCGAAAAGCCCGGCGATAAAGTCAGCAAAATCGGTGTCGGCATTTACAAGCAGGACCGTGAGGCGCTGACCTATCTGCCCGGTGCGGTGTATGAACTCTACACCGTGGATGACATTTTCTCCGCAGACGGTATGAAGCTGCTGGACGCCGGTACAAAGCTGAGCACCGGCAGCGCCACCAATGCCAACGGTTTCGCGTGGTTCGATGTGGATGTTCCCATCCGTTCTGAAAGCTATCCCGACTCCGGCAACAGCGGCAGATACCGCATTGTGGAAATCACCGCCCCTGCGGGTTACCTGCTGGACAGCACCCCTGTGGATGTAGAGTTCACCTATGAAGGTCAGCAGATTGCATGGCAAATCGTAGATGGTACAAACACCAACCTGCGCACCAGTGTGGACATTTCCAAGCAGGACATCACCAACGGCAAGGAACTGCCCGGTGCAAAGCTGGAAATCCGTGCTGCAGACGGCAATCTGGTCGAGGGCTGGACCTCCGGCAAAGTGCCGCACACCGTGCGTGGGTTGGAACTGGAAAAGGAATACACCCTGACGGAGAAGCGCGCCCCGGACGGCTACGCCGAAGCCGAAAGCATCGTGTTCAAGCTGGTGCAGAACGGTACAGAGCAGGTCAATGAGGTGTATGTAAAAACGGACGATGACTGGTCGAAAATGAATGGTTCAACCATTGTAATGCAGGACGCGCCGGTACTGGATATCGACAAGACAGATATTGCTGGTAATCTGCTGCCGGGAGCTACGCTGACGATCCGTGATGCGAATGATGAGGTCGTCGACACTTGGACAACCAACTACAAAACGCATCGTGTTCCCATTTCAAATGATTTTCTCAAGCTGTCAGGCGAAGCCAAAGAGTACATCTACACCCTGAACGAAGATGCAGCCCCGGCCGGCTTTGAAATTGCAAACTCGGTGCAGTTCAAGTTGGAAACCGTTGATGACGGGATTTCTCTGTTCGTCCGCGAAAATGCCGATGCCGAATGGGTGCGCGCTGACAAGCGACTAATTCAGATGATAGACGAAGCTACGCCCCGCGAGGACACGCCCACACCCACTCCTGCTCCCACACCGCAGCCGACACCCGCTACAACCCCGGCACCCACTCCTGTTCCCACGCCGGTTATTACGCCGCGCAAGGTGCAGACCCTCCCGCAGACAGGAGATGGTTTCCCGCTGCTGGCTATTGTGGTCGTGTCTCTTGCGTCTGCGACAGGTATCGTGCTGCTGACCGTTAGGCAGAAAATTGCGCTGAAAGAAACTTCTGATGAGGAGGATGCCGATGAAAGTTCTGATCGTTGAACCCGGAAAGTACCCCCGCGAAGCCGACATTGAACACACCCTTGAAGCCGAGCAGGCAGTTGTCGGCGGCACCATCGAGGCAGTGTACCCTTGGAGGGATAGCGCCTGCATCGTCTGTAATGACAACGGCATTGCAGAAAAGCTGCCGCTGAACCGTATGCTGGGCGACTATGACATCATTCATGGCACATTTTTCGTCTGCGGGCTGACCAGCAACGATTTTACTGACCTTACGCCCAAGCAGATGAAACACTACGAGGAAATGTACCACGACCCGCAGCTGTTTTTCCTGCTGGGCAAGACCCTGTGTGTGGAACACACTACGCCGGAAGGTTACGCGCAATTTATGCAGGCAACAAGGCAGCCCCCGCGCCAAGAACAGGAGCGCTGATATGAATACTACCGTCCTAGCCCGCAGCCCGCCTGCGGGCTTTTTCTTTGTCCGAAATCATCCAACAAGCAAGGAGAAGAACTTATGAACGACATTTTTGAAAACACCGAAACCATGCAGGAAAACGAACATCCTCATTTTATACCGCAGAATCCGTTATGCGCGGGCATCCCGACAAGCTGTGCGACCTCATTGCCGACAGCGTGCTGGACGCCTGTCTGCAGCATGATCCCGCCAGCCGCGTGGCCTGTGAGGTCATGGCAACCCACGGTCACATTATCGTGGCGGGCGAAATTACGACCAGCGCTAAGCCGGATGTATTCAATATCGTCCGCGACACCCTGCGCGATGTCGGCTATGACCCGAAAGACTACCAGATCGACTGCTACATCCACGACCAAAGCCCCGACATTGCGGGCGCGGTGGAACCCGAACTGGCTGTGGGAGAGGACGAGGACACCCTCGGTGCGGGCGATCAGGGCGGTTATGGTCGGCTACGCCTGCAACGAAACACCCGAATATCTGCCGATGCCTATGGTGGCGGCGCAACGCCTTGTAACGCTGTTGGAAATCTCCCGCATGACCGGCGTTATCCCCGACATCGGCCCGGACGGCAAGGTGCAGGTCACGATGGAATACAACGGCGACACGCCTGTGCGCATCACCACGGTGGTCGTTTCTGTTCAGCACAAAGAGGATACCGACATCAATAAGCTGGCGGATCTGCTGGACGAGTATGTGTTCCCGCTGGCCTTTGACGGTATGCCCGCCGATGACGCGGAAATCATCCTGAACCCCAGCGGCAAGTTTGTGCAGGGCGGCCCGGATGCCGATACCGGCTTGACCGGGCGCAAGCTCATGGTGGACAGCTACGGCACATTTGCGCCCCACGGCGGCGGTGCGTTCAGCGGCAAGGATGCCACCAAGGTAGACCGCAGCGCCGCATACATGGCGCGGTACATTGCCAAAAACATGGTCGCCGCCCATCTTGCCGACCGCTGTCAGGTCACGCTGGCGTATGCCATCGGAGAAAAAGACCCCGTCATGGTGGATGTGAACACCTTCGGCACCGGCATCTGCGAGGATGACTGTTTGGCAGCAGCTGTGCGCAAGGTGTATGACCTGACCCCTGCGGGCATCATCAAGCAGCTCGACCTGCTGAACCCTATTTACTCCCGCACGGCGGCGGGCGGTCACTTCGGGCGCAAGGATTTTCCGTGGGAAAATGTTGAACATATGAGCGACCTCGCCGCTTACATTGTGTAATTGCCGCGCGTCAGTAAAGAACAAATCCATGCCGCCAACCGGATGACGGCGATAGAATTTCTGCGGCGGTACCGCCCCGGTTCGCTGGTGAAAAGCAGCGCACGGGGCGAGTACCAGCTTGCGGAGCATGACAGCTTCAAGATAAACGGAGAATCCAGTGTGTGGCACTGGAAAAGCCGCGACATTGGCGGCAAGTCGGCGCTGAAATACTTGATTTATGTGGAAGGTGTACCGTTCGTAGAGGCGGTGCAGCTGTTATGTGAGGAAAGTCCGACGTACATCCCAGTGCAGCATGAGGCGGTGGAGCGCGAGCGCCCGCCGTTCCGGCTGCCGAACCCTGCACTGAATAATGACCGTGTGACGCGGTATCTGCTGGGGCGCGGCATCTCGCTGCCCACCATCCGGTACTGTATTGAGAGAAAAATTCTGTACGAAAGTGCAGAATATCACAACTGTGTTTTCTTGGGCAAAGACTCGCAGGGTGTGCCGAAATATGCGGCTCTGCGCGGTATTTATGACTATGGGAAACCGTTCAAGAGGGAGGCTCCCGGCAGTCAGAAACAGTACGGTTTCTGCATCCCGCCGATGCAGCCCGGCACTACCGTGGCGGTGTTTGAAGCCGCCATAGATGCCATGGCCGAGATGACGCTCTGCGGCGATGCTGCGGACAGATACCGTTTGTCGCTGGGCGGGGTCTCGTCCTCTGGCAAAGAGCCACTGGCCTTGCAGGAATTTCTGCGCCAGCACCCGGAGATCACCACGATAGAACTGCGGCTGGACAACGATGCCAAAGGGCGCATGGCGAGTGTCGGCATTCAGAACCTTTACCGAGAAAAGTATCAAGTTTGCGACCTGCCGCCCGACATCGAGAATGGAGATTACGCTGATATGGCAAAAAACAACCTGGTGGCAAGAACTGCCGCCCACCGCGCGGCGCCTTGCCGATAGAGAGAGATCAACATGAAAGTTAGAAATCGTTCGCCCACTTATAGCGCATAGGAGGTATCTGTTATGGCTGTGTTCCGTGTACAAAAGACGCAAAATTATACCATTATGTCCAACCATCATCTGCGCAACAAGGCCCTTTCGCTCAAGGCGAAGGGGCTTTTATCTTTGATGCTGTCTCTGCCCGAAGATTGGGATTATACCACACGCGGGTTGGCGTCCATCTGCAAAGAGGGCGTGGACAGCGTGTGTGCCACCGTGCGCGAGTTAGAAGCGGCGGGGTATATTATCCGCCGCCGCATCCGCGACAAGAACGGTCAGATGCGCGGTATGGAGTACACGGTTTTAGAGCAGCCGCAGCCCCCGGAACAGGGTCCCGAAGAAGCAACGCCTAAGTGTGCCCAACCAAAACAGGCAGAGCCTAAACGGGAAAAGCCTGTACAGGAAAATCCTGCACAATTAAATACTAAAGAAATAAAGAAAGAAGAAACAAATAACGTATCGAATCCTATCCGCGCGGCGGGCCAGCGGGCAGAGTACCGCGCCCTGCTGCTGAAAAATATCGAGTATCCGATTTTGGCGCAGAATAACCCGATGGATACGATGCGATTGGATGAACTGGTGGAGTTGATGCTGGATGTGGTTTGTTCCAAACGGGCTGCTATCCGTATCGCTGGCGAAAATATGCCTGCAGAGGTAGTAAAATCCAGATTTCTCAAGCTGAACGCAGAACATATCCAGTATGTTCTGGATTGCCTCAAGGACAACCCGCCCCGCATCCGAAACATCAAGCAATACTTACTGGCGGCGCTTTACAATGCGCCGCTGACGATTGAAAACTACTACGCCGCGCAGATCAACCACGATTTGTACGGCAGAAAGAGGTGACATGAATTTGGAAATGAAGTTTTATTCTCCGCTGACTGCGGACTTTTTCCCAAATGAACCTGACTATGAGGACGAGTTCTACGACGAGTATGAGGGTTGTCCGCTGGACGGTCATGACCTGCTGCAGTATGCCGCGATGCTGTTGATGAGGCTGTGAAAAAGGACATTGCAGATTTCAACGGCGACCTGATGCAGTATTACCACGAGGACGATTCCGTCCGGCGCAAGGTGGTAAGTGCAGTACCGTCTGTGGAAATTTGCGGCAACAAACTGTGCGGGTGTCTGACCGTGGAACTGAAAGAAACTCTGCTCGATGATGAGCAGACCGTCCTGTGCAACTACATCTCCGGTCAGTACAGCGACGGCTGGGGTGAGGGCTTTGAACAGAGAGATATTCGTGTGGATGACGGCATGTTGGCTGTTCATTTCTGGCAGGAAGATGGATTCAAGATGACGCTATCTTTTGAGAAAATCCCGAAACCGGAAAAGAATTTTCTGCGCCCCAAGATGCAGCTGATTGGGCAGGACGGCAACATTTTTGCCATCATGGGTCGAGCCTCCCTGCTACTGAAAAGCAGCGGGCAAGGTGACAAGGCCAAGGAAATGTGTAACCGCGTTATGTCCTGCGACAGCTACCAGAAAGCACTCAGCATCGTTTCCGAGTATGTGGAAACCGAACTGTCGCCCAGCCCTACGCCCAAGCGTGACCGGGGTGATGCCAGATGAAGAAATACGAGATCACCGACATCGCCCATCCCGACAACCCCAACCTGCACCGCATCCGGGCGGTGACGGACCTGACTGAGGATGTCCTTGCCGGGATGCTCGGCGGCTATGTGGAAAGCTACGATAACCTCGACCAAGAGGGTCGCGCATGGATTTCGGAGGATGCCATCGCCTGTGAAAATGCAGTTGTCTGCGGCGATGCAGTCCTTACAGATCATGCCGTTGCAAAGGGCTGCGCCTATGTCGGCAAGAACGCCACCGTAATGGGGGATGCCACTGTGCAGGATGATGCCATTGTCTGCGGCGGGGTCATTATGGGAAAAGCTGTGTCTGCGGTTATGCCGTGATTCGGCAGGATGAGCAGACAATGTGCGCTCCGATTATTGACGGCAGCGCCCGTGTATATGGCGAAATCTCCGGCAATGTTGTTTGCCGCGGCAATGCCGTTGTTCTGCCCGGTACCAAGCTCGACAACAGGACGCAGGACTGCTTTGTACTCGAAGATGACCGTGTTTCTGTGCAGACGGCCAGCCGCACACCGCCCCCGAAAGAACCCCGTACCCATGATTTTGAACGATAAGAAAGAAGGATGCCTTTGACGAACACTCCCGAAACGCTCAACATTCTCAACCCGGATTTCCGGATGCCCGAACACTGCGGCGGTGACCGCTGGTCGATTTTGCACGGGGATTCTTTGCAGATTATCCGTCAGCTTGAACCGAACAGCTTCGATGCCATCATCACCGACCCACCCTATGCCAGCGGCGGCAGCAGCCAGACCACCAAGAACCGCAGCACCAACGAAAAGTACAGCAGCATGAGTAAGGAAAAGGCGCTGCCCGACTTCGACTCCGACCAGATGGATCAGCTGAGTTGGATGTTCTGGACGGCGGCATGGCTGCAGGATGCCCGCCGCATTGCCAAGCCCGGTGCGCCCGTCTGCCTGTTCGTCGATTGGCGGCAGCTTCCCGCCATGACACTGGCTTTGCAGTGGGCGGGCTGGACCTGGCGCGGTGTAGCCGTGTGGGATAAGGTCGCCAGCCGCCCGCAGAAAGGACGCTTCGTCAGCAGTCCGAGTACATTGTGTGGGGGTCCAACGGCAAAATGCCGCTTGAGAGAAATGTTGGGTGTCTGCCGGGCGTGTTCCGATACCCGAACCCCCAGAACCGCATCCATGTAACCGAGAAGCCTTGCAGCTTATGCGCGATGTGGTGCAGATCTGCGAACCGGGCGGGCGCATCCTTGACCCGTTTGCGGGTGCGGGCACCACAGTGCTGGCCGCTGTGCAGGAGGGCTATGAGGCTGTCGGCATTGAAATGTCGGACGCCTACTTCCAACGCAGCGCCGAACGGCTGAAAACTTCCCTTGAATCCGAAGTGAATCAGAACTGATTCACTTTTGCCGCCAACATTGAAAAGTGAATCAAATCTGATTCACTCACGAAATTCAGAAAGGAACCACGAAAATGAAACGACCGTGGGCTTTTATCTGCGCCAGCGAGGGCGCAACCTCCAAACACCTGCGCAACTATTGCCGCGAAGTCTACCTGCTGGGCTACCTGCCGGTATGCCCCAAATTGCAGGACAGCCAGTATTTGGTGCTGGAAGATGCCATGGAACGCAGTGAATACACCGCCATTGTGCGGGATAAGCTGCTGCGCTGCCCGATGCTGGTGGTCTGCAGCCGCAATCAGGATGCAACCACCAATGCGCAGATTGGTTTGCGCAGAAGTACAACCGTATCGTCACAACCTTGGACGGTTTGAAGAAAGCCGTTTCGGAGGGCGACGACCTTGTGTCATGAACCGCTTTGGGGGGTGTGTTTGGCAAGCATAGCGTTTGGATATCCAAACGCACCTTTGGGGTGATCCCCAAACCCCCGCAATGCGCAGACGCGGTCATGTTATCCCGTTGCGGCTGAACGAGCGCGAGTACCGCCATCTTTGTGAACAGGTCAAAATAAGTGGATTTTCGCGCGAGGAATACCTGCGCTCCCTAATCTTGGGCAAAGAAATCCATCCGCGCCCCTGCACACACCATGCGGAGCTTGTGCGGCAAATTTCCGGTTTGTGCAACAACGCAAACCAGCTTGCGCATCGCGCCAACAGCACGGGCGTGGCGGGGCAGCAAAGCGTGGACGAGATGATGCGCATCGCCAAGGAAGTCTGGCGCGAGATAAAAGAAAACTACTAGGAGGCTCTATGAAATATGGCTTACACATCCGTGATCCCTGTCCGCCGTCTGGATCGGGCGGTGAAGTATGTGATGAACAAGGAAAAGACCACGGCGGTATCCTTGCAGGATGCCCTCGACTATGCCGCCAACCGTGACAAAACGGAGCAATCCTGTTTTGAAAGCTCGTATGCCTGCACGCTGGAAACCGCCTTTGCCGATATGCGCCAAACCAAGGAACAGTGGCACAAACCGGGCGGTGTGCAGGGTTACCACCTTGTACAGAGCTTTGCCGCCGGCGAAGTGACGCCCGGAACTTGCGCACCAAATCGCAAAGGAACTGGCAGACCGCGTGCTGGGTGGGCAGTATGAATATGTCATCGGTACGCACCTGAACACCGGGCATATCCATTCGCATATTGTCTGGAATTCGGTCAGCCGGATAGACGGCAAAAAATATCACAGCAACGGCAAAAGCTATGTGACGGAAATCCGCGCGGCGTCAGATGAACTTTGCCGGAAATATAAGCTGTCGGTCATTGACACCGAGACCTCCCACCATGTGGCAAAGCCCTACGCCGAATGGTTGGCGGAGAAAAACGGTCAGCCAACATGGCGCACTGCCATCCGGCAGGATGTGGACGAAGCAATTCAACAAAGCCTTACATGGCGGCAATTTCTTAGTGCAATGGAACGCAAAGGGTATGAAGTCCGCATGGGGCGCAAGTATCCTGTTTTGCGTCCGCCCGGAAAGGAGTTTTGTTCGCTTCAAAACGCTGGGCAAGAACGGTATACCCCCGAGGTCATACACAGTCGGCATGCTGTATCCACAAAGCTACCGCCCTTATGTTGAAAATCCACGAACAATCCAATATGGCCGTCTGCACAGCGGGAAGCCCCGCCGCAAGCTGACAGGGCTGCGTGCGCTGTATTATCGCTACCTGTACGAGTTGGGCGCGCTTCCTCGCAAGCCGCGCCGCCCAGCTATGCGGTGCGGCAGGACGCCTACAAGCTGGATCAGCGCATCCGGCAGATGGAATTCCTATCCAAGCACAACATTGACACGCTGAAGCAGCTGGAAATTTACCGACAAGCTAAGCTGGGTGAAATTGCCCAGCTCACTGAAGAAAGAAAATCGCAGTATAAAACTAACCCGGATAGCCCGCGGGTTCAGCAAATCAGCACAGCCATCAAGGAGCTTCGCCAAGAGGAACGGCTCTGCCGCAAAATTGCTGAACATTCAATAGAGGTGCAGCAGCACCTCACCGAAGCCCGCCGCGACCGCGCTGAACAGCAAAAACAAGAACAGGAACGCGCGCGTGACCGCCGTCCTAACATTGATTTGACACTATAATCCTGAAAGGAAGGATGCCTATGAAATATCCCAACAAAGAATACATCGAGCACCTGCGCCGTAAGTACCCGCCCGGTACCCGGCTGCAACTCAGCTGCATGGAAGATGAATTTCCCGTACCGCCTGGTTCCATGGGGACGGTGGAATGTATCGACGACGCTGGGCAAATCCATGTAGATTGGGACTGCGGGCGCAGCCTTGCCCTCATCCCCGGTGTGGATTCGTTCAGCCGCTTGCCCTCGCCCAAAGAAAAGGCCGGTGATGCCAGATGAATTACGGCTCTGAACCCGCAGACCAGGTCGTCCGCTACTCGCTGGAGGGCGCGGAGTTTGCTCTGCGTATCTCCGGCACCGCTGCGAAAAACTTCTTCATTTTCGCAAGCAGTGCTGCATGACAGCAAAAAGACCCACGGAAAAACCCATCTAATTCGCCTTTGCTGAAAGAGCAGAAGCCGCTGAAATTTTTCACGGTAGACAAAGACCGTATGCACGATTTTGCCCGCGCCGCCAAAGCACATGGGCTGCTGTTTTGCCCCATCCGCGACAAGATGGACCCCGACCACATCGAGATTGCTATTTTACAGGATGACGCTTCCAAAGCGAATCGCATTATTGAAAAACTGCAGTTGGATGTCGTGGACACCGGCACGGCAGAACTGGTCGATGCTGTGCAACAAGAATTTGGAAAATGCAGCCCCCAACCACGAGGACACACCCGCCGTGGATTTTCCTCAGGGCTCGGAGAACGCCAGTCCGTCCGAGCCTTCCTCCGACAGCAGCAGATCTTTTGCAACCTCGCTGTCGCCGCGCGCCGATCTGCTTCGGGCCAAGGGTGAGCGCCCCAGCGTGCGCATGGAATTGCGGGATATTACTGCCTACCTGCGAAACCGGGCAGAGGCACCCAAAGACCATATGCCCAAGCTGCCGGTAAAAATCCGGCGCAAAGAAAAGGTGCTGTAAATGTTTTCTGTTTGTTTTCAAATGCGGACTAGCTTTGACAGCGCTGTTGGGATATGTTGTAGGCAATAGGAGGTGCAAAAACAATGACAGAACACAAAGTGAAACTCGACCGTGCCAACAAAAGCATCCTGCTCCGGGCGCTGGGTGATGTCTACTACGGCCAGCGTGCCAACGGCGGCAGCACCGAGGTGACCGGACGGCTCATTTTGCGGGTGAACGATTTACCCGCAAGCGGTAAACTGACGATGTCGGCAGCAGAGTATCGGCTGGCAAAAGCAGCCCTCAACCAACTGCGCACCCAGCGCTTGGCTGAGGGCGGGTACACCGATGCCGTGGATGATGCCCTCGCGCGGCTGCTCCACGCCCACACCCGCCGCTGCTGCTCTGGTGAAGAAGATGCAGAACTGGCAAGAGAACATTCCTATGACGAAAGATAAGTTTTGGGAGGTCATCGACAACGCCAGAGCCATAGCACCGGCGTTGGAAGGCAAACCGCTGCGGGAATCCCTGTACAAGCAGCTTTTGAAGCTGTCCCCGGATGAATTAGTCGGCTTCGACTGCGCATGGCAGGAATACCGCAGGATAGCAAACAGTCCGCAGTTGATTGCCGCCGCCTGCATCATCAACGGCGGTACCTCGGATGACCGATTCGACTATTTCAAAAATTGGCTGATTCTGCAAGGACAATATGCCTTTCGGCAGGCGCTGCAAAACCCAGACACCCTTGCTGCACTCAGGATTACGTTCGATGACACCGAATGGGAGGATTGTGGGTACCTGACAAGCCTTGCCTTTGTGGGGAGATGGCCTTGCTGCTACCTTTTTGCGCAGGAGGGCATTGCCAAGGGCCAACTGCGCCGAAAATATCCCCGCACTACTGCAAGCCCCCGGAGCGCTGGACGCCGAAATCATGCGTGTGCTGCTTTATCCGAACCGTGAGCAGGAGCAGGCTTTTTCCGACCGCTACCTGCTCGGCCTTGAAGTACAGCACTACATCGACATCAGCGGGCTGGACAGCTACGATAAGTTTTATTTGGAACACATTTCATGCAGGTGGGAGTGGGATTATCTGAGAGAAAGTATCCGCGAGGAAACGCCCCAACCACAGCAAGGAAAGCTAAGCCCTGACATTGCCAGCACTTTGCCCAAACTCTGGAAGAAGCGGCTGGCGTGGGATGCCGAACAGAGAACGCGCCCGCCCTATCGCGGTGAAGAAAGGTAGAACTCACCACGCCGGGAAGAAAGAATCCTTGGTGGGTATGGCTGCTGCCGCTGCCCATTGTGTGGTGGGCGGCGTTGGCGGTGGCTTGCCGCTGGCAGCCGGGTATGAAGATAACGGCTCTGCTGGATGCGCTGAACAGCGCACTGGCAGAGCCGTTTGCGTTGGCGTGGAGTCAAGACAGCCCACGCTTTTTGCTTGTGTTTACGGTGATTTATGCGGTAGCGGTTATCGTGGCTGTGACGGATCAGAAGAACACCCGCCCCGGTGCGGAGCATGGCTCGGCGGCTTGGGGTGATGTGTTCCGCTTGAACAAGTTCTACATGGACAAGCGCGGACCGAACCTGCTGCTGACCCAGCATTTCCACATCGGGATCGACGGCTACAAGCACAAGCACAACACCAATATCCTCATCGTCGGCGGCTCCGGCGCAGGCAAGACACGCACCTATGGTGTGCCGAATGTGCTGGAATGTGCCTGCTCTATGGTAATCACTGACCCTAAGTCGGAAATTTTGCGTAAAACCGGCAATTTGCTGAAGCAGAAGGGCTATGAGGTACTTGTCTTTGACCTTATAAATCCCGCTGCATCGTTCTGTTACAACCCGTTTGTGTATGTGCATGATGACCGTGAAGTGCTGACCTTGATTGAAAATCTGATTCAAAACACCACGCCACCCCATGCGCAGAGCAACGATCCATTTTGGACCAAGTCCGAAACCGCCCTGCTCCAAGCCCTCATGCTGTACCTGCTGCACGAAGCTCCACCCGAAGAACAAAACTTCTCGATGGTCATGGAGATGATTGCCGCCGCCGAAGTCCGCGAGGACGATGATAACTACCAATCTCCGCTTGACATCTTGTTCGAGCGCTTGGAAATGCGCGAACCTGACAGCATCGCCTGCAAGCAGTACCGCATTTTCAAACAAGCGGCGGGTGTTGTATGCTCTAAAAGACTTCTTAATCAAGCGGTTGGGAAGTCTCTTAGAACACACAACCTAAAACCGAAGAAAGGAGCGCAAGCTATGAGAAAAAACGAGAAAATCACTGCTCTGTAGTCCATTTCACGGACGATGGCATTAGTGGTACTTGCTTTGACCGTCCCGGATTTTTAGCAATGATGAAAGAAGTGGAAGCCGGGAATGTGGAGTATTTGTGCATCAAGGACATGAGCCGCATGGGTCGTGACTATCTGAAAGTCGGTCAGATTATGGAAATCCTGCGTCAGCGTGGCGTTCGCCTTATCGCCATCAATGACGGCGTGGACAGCGCCAGAGGGGACGATGATTTTACCCCTTTCCGCAACATTATGAACGAGTATTACGCCAGAGACACCAGCCGTAAAATCCGTTCCACTTTCCAGTCCAAAGGCAAGTCCGGCAAGCACCTCACAGGCACGGTCATTTACGGCTATCTCTGGAACGAAGCCAGAGACCAATGGTTGGTTGACCCCGAAGCCGCTGATGTGGTCAAGCGCATCTTTTCCATGACGATTGAGGGCTACGGTCCGTATCAGATCGCCAGCAAGCTGAAAGAAGAAAAAATCCTCATTCCGTCCGCTTACCTTGCCCAGCACGGCGAGGGTGTGAATAAAAACAAGACTTTCAAAGATGTGTACGGCTGGGGTTCTTCCACCATCTGCAACCTTCTTGAAAAGCGTGAATATCTGGGACACACCATCAACTTCAAGACTCGAAAGCACTTCAAGGACAAGAAAAGCCATTATGTCCCGGAGGACGAATGGACGATTTTTGAGAATACCCATGAAGCTATCATTGACCAGCAGACCTTTGAACTTGTGCAGAAAATCCGTGGGAATGTCAGACGCTACCCGGACGGCTGGGGCGAAGCAGCTCCCCTCACAGGCTTGCTCTATTGCGCCGATTGCGGCGGCAAGATGTATGTCCACCGCACCAACAACGGCAAGCGCATTTCTCAATACACCTGCTCCCAATACAGCAAAGTCCCAGTTGGAAAGCTCTGCACGACACAGCACCGTATCAATGAAGATGTGGTGCTGTCCCTTGTCTCTGAAATGCTGAAAGCTATTGCAGAGTATGCCAAGCATGACCGAGCCGAGTTTGTCCGTGTGGTGCAGGAAGCGCAGTCCAGCCAGCAGACCGCAGAGGTCAGAAAGCAGCGCACACGCCTTGCCACAGCAAAGCAGAGAGTTTCCGAGCTGGAAGTCCTGCTCTGCAAAATCTATGAGGACAACATTTTAGGCAAGCTGTCCGACAGCAGATACGCCACTCTGGACGCTCAATACGAAAAGGAACAGTCCGAGCTTACCGCTGAAATCTCTGCTCTGGAAAAGGCTGTCAGGAGTTATGAAACGCACGAAAAGGACGCTGACCGTTTTATCGCTCTGATTGACAAATATGAGAACTTCGACAAGCTGACCATTGCCATGCTCAACGAGTTTATCAATCCTTGTGCATGAGCGTGACCGTAAAGGCAGTATACAGACCACACAGGAGGTCGAGATTTACTTCAATTTTGTTGGGCGATTCGTTCCCCCGGCGTTTGGAGAAGCGGAGCTTACCCCGGAGGAATTAGAGGAAATCCGCAAGCGTGAGGAACGCAAGGACAGGCTCCACCAGAACTACTTGAAGCGGAAAGCCAGCGGAGCGCAGAAGCGATACGAGGACAAAATCAAGAGAAAAAGGCAGAAATCGAAGCCAAGAAAGCCGCCATTCGTGCGGAGGACATTGCAAAGGGCGTGTTCGTCCCGGTCAGCAGTTTACCGCAGAGAGAGCCGATGAAAGGAGTACAAACAGCATGAATATCACTTACACACAGAACGGCGATTATCTTATCCCAAACATCATTATCCGCAAGACCAAGCCCATCGGACACTACGGCAGACTTCGCAAGGCGTATCTGGAAATGCACCGCCCGATACTGTTCAATGAGCTGGTGCTCTGACACGCTCTATGAGCATTGCGCCGAGATTGACGAAACAGCACGAAACCGCATGGAGCTGATCGTGCGGTCACTGGCAGAGCAAAACGGCGTGACCGAGCAACTGAAAGCCGAAAATCAAATGGAATGGGTGCGGCAGATGAACGCTTGCAAGGCACAGGCAGAGGAGATTGTGAAAGTAGAATTGATTTATGATTGAGCGAGGAAGTCCGGGCAGAAAACTGTTCGGACTTTTCTCATATAGTCCAAAGTTACGGTAGAATTGTTCACGAGTTTTATGGTATAATTTATGCGAATAAAGAAAACGGAAAATTAGAATCTAACAAGAGAATGTGGTTGTATGAAAAAATCCATATTAGTATTTTGGGCAATCGTGTGTCTGTTACCTATTCAAAGGAGGCTAAAGAATTTGAAATGAAACATATAAGAAATATATTGCTGTTGATTACGATTATTTTTGCTTTTGTTATGCAAGCTGAAGTATATCATGGAACTTTAATGGTGCTTATTATTTATCGTCCAGATACACAACTACTAATGACGATATGGATTCATTTTTTTTAGCCAATGCAGAAGATACAGCTGAGAAGCATGGTTTTCATATTTTTTCGACTTTTAATCAGAGAGTTTCTAATTATCAGACAAGACTTTATATTTATGGTGATGATACCGTTGTTCGGGATAGTCTTAAAAGCACAATGGATATTGAGGAAAAAACATATACGGCTTTGATAGGTGGAATCACCGTAATAGAATTTGAAGATTTTAGAGAAGCAAAAAACACAGGCAATGGACAGGAAATAATGGTCAGCTATATCGGTGATGATGATGACATTATTGCCACATATCAAGATTTGGCAAAAGAATATTCTATATCGCAGCCAGAGTTTTGGCAATCAACCGAAACTGATATGATGTTCATTGTTTGGGGACTGGTTGCCATATTGATGATTGTACTTAATATGATTGAGGTGATACGCAGGCAAAAAAGGAGTAGTTGTACGAGCTTCTCTGGGCGAAAATGCTGCTGTGATTGCTCTAAAAGCTGTAGTGGCTGATATGATTTCATATGCTGCATTATTCGTCTTAGCAAAGTTGCTTGTTTCTCAATTTATATCGGGAGCGTATGAAGATCATCTCATTTTGGCAGTGTATTGTGCCGGAGCAGTTCTTTCCGTAATTCCTTATGCTGCTTTTGTCCGCTTTGATGTAAAAAAAGCCTTTGCCAATGCTTCAGATAAAAAAGGTATGTTTTATCTTCTGAACGGTCTTAAAGTATTTGCTACTGCCATGACAATTTTTACAATAACTACAAATCTCAGTAGCATTCAAGGTAATTTACTTACAAACACTACTCTTTTAGAAAATCATTATAATGATTATTATTTTGGAGTTATGCAGATTGAACCTCCTTTTGAAGAAAATGAGGAGGAATCCAAAGAGAGCAAATTTTGGAATGACCTTTACGAAAATGAATACAACACGATAAATCCGGTGGTCTGCATAGGCAGCCGGATAAGCGATACGGATAATTATATTTTTGTAAATCATAATGCCAGAGATATGCTACAAGGGTTTTCTGATATGCTTACTGAAGATGATGAAAAAGAGGATATCGTGGTCTTCGTGCCAAAGGGAAGAAATGCGGAATCATACAAAGATATCACAAAAGAGGAAATTGGCTCTCTTACCCAAAATGCAGAAGAACTGCGTGTTGTTTATAAAGAATATTCTGGCAGAGAACAATTTTATTATCTCAATTCGAACAGAGAAGAGGCTATTGACGGATTGTCAAGAGTAACAAATCCGATTGTGATTTATCAGGCAAATGAGGCTGTTGCTTTAAATGGAAGTTATATCGAAACAGGAACATATAATGGTGAGGTAATCTACGGATGCGATGAAAGCACAATTCGCAGTGTTGCGAAAAAATATTCAGAACAGCTTGGTTCACACTATTTTATGCTGACGAATGTCGGAGAGGATTACATTTATAGTCATAGTTTCCTCGTGAAACTGATTGGCTTTATAAGCTCTCTTTGCGTATTAGTATTGCTGTTAGATATCGCTATCATCATATCTGAAGTGAAAATGGAATTTAGACTTAATGCGATGGAAATCTCCCTCAAAAAAGGTTTTGGGCTATCGCTTTTATGAAAGGCACAAAAGATTTATTTCCGTTAATCTCTTAGAAAATATAGCCGTTGTGATATTGATTTGCATTGTTTCGATTTTTATATCTAACGCAAGTGTCGGGATTGCTTTACTGATTGGAGCGTTGCTCACCATTATTGAAATGGCAATCATTTTCACAAATATTATGTGGGTTGAAAAAACAAATATCTCAAAGTCATTGAAGGGAGGATGTTTATGATTATAATTCGTGGCTTAAATAAAGCATTTGGAGAGAAAATAATTTTCTCTAACTTTAATTTAGAAATTCCGGATGGAAGTTTTGTAGTAATCAGCGGCGATAGCGGCAGTGGAAAAAGCACTTTACTCAATATGATTGGTGGTATCGAAAAACCGGATAGCGGCAGTATCATAATCGAAGGGCTGAATATTACCCGGCTTAAAAATAAAAACAGTTTTTTTGCGGATACAGTGGGGTTTCTTTTTCAGAATTTTGCACTGCTTGAAAATAAGACAGTTAAAGAAAATTTAAGTTTGATTAAAAAATCAAGCCGAACTAAAGTATCACTTAAAGAAGCTCTTAATCGTGTGGGGTTATCAAAGGAAGTTAACAAAAAAGTTTATCAGCTTTCCGGTGGTGAACAACAGAGAGTTGCTTTAGCTCGTCTTATGATGAAAAAATGTTCTGTTGTTTTGGCAGATGAACCTACTGGCTCACTTGACAAGAAAAATAGAGATATTGTTATGAGGTTATTGCACGAACTCAATGAAGAAGGTAAAACGGTTATCATTGTTACCCACGATCAGGGTATTATTGAAGATGAACCTTATGTTGTGAAAATCTGAGAGTACCTCTTAGAAATGTCTTGATCTACATTTTATGTAATTTGGGTCAGAAGAAAATCCCTTTAGGAACTAAAGGGCGCACTTCTATACTCTCCTATCGGGAGTATGTGCGTCCTGCGGAGCTTCATTCTCTGTCAGCAGAAGAAAACTGCCCGACCGAGAAAGTTGCGTCACTTCGTTCCGTCAAGGTGGCTACACCCCCTTGCGCCGCTTATGCGGCTATCCCCTGTGGACTTGCCGTCCGCAAACAGCATGAAATGCTGTTCGCCGCCAGCAAGTTTGATATCAACAAATCGGAACTTGTGGAGGATATTAAAATGGCGCAGATAATATGGGATGGCAATAAAAACTGGGAAAACGTTTGGGACGGTAAGCAGCCGTGGGACAGAGAGATTGAAGAAAAAAGCATTCCTGAAAATGCAGTTCTAATTGACAGACCAGATGACATAATTAAAGCATCAATTCCATACATGATTATCCCTTGTATTGTATGCTTTGTTGCAATTTTTACAAAAAAGGCGCAATCATATGAATTTATATTTAATTTATGGTTTATGCCGCTGTCATTTATTATTGGCTTTTTTGTTGCAATGCCGTTACATGAATTTCTTCATGCTATAAGTTTTCCAAAGGGGGCAAAAGTTTATATAGGAGTATCTCTAAAACAGTTGAGAGCATATGCTGCATCCTCAGCAGCACTTAGCAGAGGACGATATATAATGATGTCATTGGCACCTTTGATTCCGGGGATAATCTTTCTTGCTGTTTTCGTGGTCTGCCCGATTTCAATGAAGTGGTTGATGACAATATGTGTAGTTCCTTCGTTTATGGGACTAATTTCTCCAGCACCCGATTATATGGATGTTTTAATCATATTGCGAAAGGTACCGAAGGGGGCAATGATTCAGGCAACAGAAAATGGATTGGTTTGGTATCTCTAATACGACAGATTCCAGTTTAACGAGGAGGTGCTTTACATGAAAAAAAGTATATCAAGGATTATCGGTGTGATAATGCTGATTGTAGCTATTGTATTTATAATGTTTGCATTAAACCATCCAGAAAAGAGTTTCCCTTGGAACAATACAATTACGTGGTTACTGTATGGTGTATATTTTCTTGTGGCAGTAGTGCTGCTTATTGCTCCTAAAATAAAGAAGTGAGAAATTCCAGTTTGTCATACCGAGATTAACAAGTAAATACGGAAAAAATAGACCGTTGACACACATCGTCATGTGAAAAAGTCGGCGGTCTTTTTTATACCCATTTTCAAAAAAGGAGGTCAATTACAATGACAAAACCGAAAACCCTTGAACAGCTTCGAGCCGAAAAGGAACGAGCCGAGACGCAGCTTGCACAGGAGAAGCACAAGCTGGAGCGTCTGGAGAACAGAAAGAAGTATCTGGAGAAAGGCGAACGCACCAAGCGCACCCACCGCCTTTGCAATCTGGGCGGCACGATTGAGAGCCTTGCCCCGGAGGTCAAAGATCTCACACGCACCGAAATGACAGAGCTGATGGAACACATCTTTTCTCTGTCCGAAGTCCAGCGAGCCGTCTGTCACATGGCGATTACTCACACCAACCAAGCGAACAGAGAAAAGGAGCTGAAAGCCGATGGCACTATTTCATCTGAGCGTCACGCAGACTAAGCGAAGCGCAGGACAGTCCGCTATTGCTTCTGCCGCCTACCGTGCCGGGGAGCGATTGTATAGCGAGTATTACGGCGAATACAGCGACTACACCCGCAAGGGCGGCGTGATCTGCTCTGACATTCTCCTGCCGTCCCATGCACTGCCAGAATATGCAGACCGCCAGACCCTATGGAACGCCGTGGAAAAAGCCGAGCGTGGAAAGAACGCCCAGCTTGCATACAGCTTTGACATTGCCTTGCAGAATGAATTTTCCCTTGAGGAAAACATCGCTCTTGCAAGGCAATTTTTATTGGAGAACTTTGTGAGCCGGGGCATGGTGGTTGACTTCGCCGTACACCAGCCCGACCGGGAGGACGGCGGCATACCAAACCCGCATTTTCATGTGCTTTGCCCTATCCGTCCCATCGAGCAGAACGGCAAATGGGGACTAAAGCAACGCCGGGTGTATGAGCTGGACGAGGACGGCAACCGAATCCGGGACGCAGACGGAAAGTTTGTGTTCAACGCCGTTCCCACTACCGACTGGGGCAGTCCCGAAACGCTGGAACATTGGCGGCAGACATGGGCGGAACTATGCAACGCCAAGTTTGCGGAGAAGGGGCTTGATGTTCGTATCGACCACCGAAGCTATGAGCGTCAGGGCGTGGAGCTTCTTCCCACCGTCCACGAGGGCGCAACCGTCCGGGCAATGGAGAAGAAAGGCATACGCACCGAGAAGGGCGAGTTCAACCGCTGGATCAAGGCAACCAATGCCGTTATCCGGGACATCAAGAAGAAAATCGCTCTCCTGTTCGATTGGATTGCCGAAGCAAAAGCAGAGCTTGCCAAGCCGCAGGCACCCGACCTTGTTTCTCTGCTGAACGCCTATTACACCAGCCGCAGAGCCGGGGCGTATTCGCAGAAAGGCAAGGTCAGCAATCTAAAGGAGATGAACGAGACTTTCAATTATCTCCGGGCAAACGGCATTTACTCCCTTGAAGATTTGGAAAGCCGTGTCAGCGAACACAGTGCTGCCACAGAGAGTTTGAAGAAAACGCTGGACGAACAGACCGCCCGAATGAAAGCGATTAAGCAGCTCTATGACAGCTCCGCTGCTTTCCAGAGCTTGAAGCCTGTCTATGACGGCTTGCAGAAAATCAAGTTTGAGAAGCCCAGAGCCAAGTACAAGGCAGAGCATGAAACGGAACTGAAACAGTTCTACGCCGCCAGACGCAAGCTGACCGGGGAGAGTTCCCAGACGGCAAGGTGGATATGAAAAAGCTGACCGAAGAGTATGACGAGCTGGAACAGGCGCACAACACCACCTATGGCGAGTTTAAGACCGTCAGAGACGATTTACACCGTCTTTGGAAGGTCAAGTCATGTGTAGATACTGCCGCCCGTTTTAACGAGCGTACAGAGGAACAAAAGCTCCAAAATCGACCCCAAACACGCTCCAAAATCGACCTCAAACACGACACAAAAAGGAGGAACTATCACGATGAATTACACCCAAGCACAGATTGACCGGGCAAACGCCGTCAGTCTGGAAGATTTTCTCCGCACACAGGGAGAGACGCTTATCAAAAGCGGACGAGAATACCGCTGGAAAGAACATGACAGCCTGACCGTCCGGGGAAACAAGTGGTTTCGCCACAGCCAGAGCAAGGGCGGCTATCCCATTGATTTTGTCATGGAGTTTTACGGAAAGTCCTTTCCCGAAGCTGTCCAGCTCTTAACCGGCGAAAGCGGCGAAGGACAGACCGAAGCCACCACAGCACCGCCCACAGCGTTCACTTGCCCTTGCACAACCGAACAGCCGACAGAGCAATTCAATATCTTTGCGAAAGCCGGGGTCTCAACAAAACGCTTGTTGAGGCTTTTCTTCTTTCCGGGGATATTTACGAGGACGCAAAGCGGCACAATGTTGTCTTTGTTGGCAGAGACCGAAGTGGTACGCCGAGATACGCCCATGTGCGAGGAACGGCAGACCCATTCAGACAGGATATTACCGGGGCTGACAAGTCCTATCCGTTCCGCTATGAGGGAAACGGCAATCAGCTTTTTGTTTTTGAAGCGCCGATTGACCTGTTGTCGTTTATCTGCCTTTATCCGCAGGATTGGCAGAAAAGAAATTATCTTGCCCTGGGCGGCGTTTCTGGCAAAGCCCTTGACCGTTTTCTTTCTGAGCGCAAGGACACCCAAAAAGTGTTCCTCTGCCTTGACAGCGACACCGCAGGAAGCGAAGCCTGTACCCGACTGGCACAGTCCATTCCCAGCGAGATCGCCGTCATTCGCCTTGTCCCGGCAAGGAAAGACTGGAACGATGTTCTCCGTCAGCAAGGGGACATTCCGAGCCGCAAATTTATAGCGGAAACAATCACGCTGCGAGAGCTGCCCACCGCCCAGCCTGTCCCCATGCTCCGTATGGTAGATGTGGAGCTGACGAGCGTGGATTGGCTATGGTTTCCGTATATCCCCTTTGGAAAGCTGACGATCATACAGGGCAACCCCGGCGAGGGCAAGACCTACTTTGCCATGCGCCTTGCGGCGGCTTGCACCAATCGAAAGCCCTTGCCCGGTATGGAAACACTTGAGCCTTTCAATATCATCTATCAGACCGCCGAGGACGGTCTGGGTGATACTGTTAAGCCCCGATTGATGGAAGCAGACGCAGACCTCGAAAAAGTGCTTGTCATTGACGATAGAGACACACCACTGACCCTTGCCGATGAACGCATCGCAAGGGCAATCCGGGAAAACAGCGCAAGGCTGGTTATCATTGACCCGGTACAGGCGTTTCTGGGCGCAGATGTGGACATGAACAGAGCAAACGAGGTGCGCCCGATATTCCGCAGTCTGGGAGACATTGCACAGGCTACCGGGTGCGCTATCGTGCTGATCGGACACCTGAACAAAGCCGCAGGAACGCAAAGCACCTACCGGGGATTAGGGTCTATCGACATTACGGCGGCAGTCCGCAGTCTGCTCTTTATCGGCAAGCTGAAGGACAGTCCCACAACGAGGGTGCTGATCCATGAGAAAAGCTCCCTTGCGCCGCCCGGACAGTCCCTTGCCTTTTCTCTGGGAGACGAGAAAGGCTTTGAGTGGATAGGAGCTTATGACATTACCGCTGACGAGCTTCTTGCCGGGACGGACACCGGTAAGACCGAGAGCAAGACCGCACAGGCGCAAATGCTCATTCTGGAACTGCTTGCGGACGGAAAGCGTATGCCGAGCGCAGAGCTGGAAAAGCGGTCAATGAGCGTGGGATTTCCTCACGCACCATGAGAACGGCAAAGAGCCGTATCGGGGACAGACTTGTGACCGAGAAAGACGGCACAGCATGGGTCTGCTATCTCCGAGACTGACAACGGGAACACGGCAAGCGTGGCAAAGACGGCAAAGGTTTTATAGATACCTTAATGTTGCCGCCTTGCCTTGTTCCCTCATACCGACACCGCCCGATGATGAACAGTCACCGGGCATTTTTCATTTACAGGAGGATTTTGAATGAACAATACCGCAACCAATACCGCCACTTGCCCGACTGTCAGAAAGCAGATTGGCAAGACCACCTATATCGTCCGTGTGCATCATCTTTTCACTGATCCGCGCGGTGGGGCTTATCCTGCTGGGGTGGGGCATCGTGCGGTCGGCCTGTCCTTGCAGAGCCACGACCCCAGCCAGCGCAGCCAAGGTTTCCTGACGCTGGCGGGCGGGCTGGTTATCACGTTCGCCAAAGAAATCCTCGACCTCATCACCGCGTGAGGATAGCGCCAAGAGGAAAGGCGGTGATGCCCTGTGGGTGAGTCATGGATCGTATCTAACCTGAACGCCGCGCTCTCCACATGGAATGATAAGCTGGCGGAGATTTGGTCTTTGCTGACCGAAAGCCCGCAAACCTTCAAGGGCGGGCAAGTTTGGGGCGTGATGACCGGCATCCACAGTGCCTTGCAGGCAATCGGCTATGGGCTGCTCGTGCTGTTTTTTGCTGTGGGCGTTATGAAAACCTGCGGCAGCTTTGTGGAAGTCAAAAAGCCCGAACACGCCCTAAAGCTGTTCATCCGCTTTGCACTGGCAAAAGGCGCGGTGACCTACGGGCTGGAATTGATGCTGGCGGTGTTCTCCATTGTGCAGGGCATGGTGTCCACGATTATTACCCAATCGGGCAGCTCCGGGATGAGCAGCGTGACACTACCACAGGAGTTGATCGACGCCATAAACAACGTGGGGTTCTGGGATAGCATCCCGCTGTGGGCGGTCACGCTGATCGGCGGGCTGCTGATTACAGTGCTGTCCTTTACGATGATTCTGACCGTCTACGGCAGAATGTTCAGCCTGTGGATGTATGCAGCCATTGCACCGATTCCCCTGTCCACCTTTGCCGGGGAGCCCACCAGCAGCGTCGGCAAAAACTTCATCCGCAGTTACGCAGGTGTATGTTTGCAGGGCGTGGTGATTGCCTTGTCCTGTATTATTTTCTCCGCCATCTCGTCCAGCCCTCCCGCCGTGGATACCGGTGCATCTGTTGTCACCGCTGTCTGGACCTACGTTGGAGAACTGGCGTTCAACCTGCTGGTGCTGGTAGGAGCCATCAAGGGCTGTGACCGCATCGTTAAGGAAATTATGGGATTGTAAAGCAAAAGCGACGCACCATTATGGTGCGCAGCAAATATTACGCCTGATGATAGAGAATCCATTCCAGCAAATCCGCTGCCTTTGCACGACCGCTTGCAATTTGCAAAATAATGTCAATCAGTTCTTCCTGCGTGTAGTCAAGTTCAATTCCGTTAATTGCCAGAAAAACCAGCATAACGTGGGCGCCGATGCGCTTGTTGCCATCCACGAATGGGTGATTGCAGACTAAGCCAAATCCAAGCTGTGCTGCCTTTGCCTGTATGGATGGATATAGATACTGCCCGCCGAATGTGGCAAAAGGCGCATTCAAAGCAGACTCCAATAAACCATCGTCACGGATGCCGGCAGTACCGCCAAATGTCTCCAACAGAGCATTATGCAGCCTTAAAACCTGTTCCTTGCTCAGCGTTTTCATTTGGCAAGTACCTCATAGGCTTGCTTGTTTTTGGCAATCAGACGCTTGGAGATTTCGAGAATGTCCTCGTCTTTCGCCTGTTGCTCGTCCTCGACTTGGCTGAACTCCATAAGGACATAACGCGGAACATTATTTTTTAAGATGACCGCCGCGCCGTTCTCATCAACCATTCGCGCTACACGGGAAAAATTCTGGTTGGCCTCCGTGATGGATACAAGATTGTCTGTGTTAATAACCATAATGCAACGCCTCCTTTAAGTATAGTATACATGAATTGTAGGAGAAATTCAACCTATTTAATAAAGAAAGAGGGAATGCTTTATAGAAATCAAAATACCGAAGGAAGTCCGAGACTACCATGAAAATATCTTTTTCGGGCTGAACACCCGGCAGTTTATCTGCTCGATGCTGGCCGTCGGCGTAGCGGTTGGCATTTACTTTGCCTTGCAGCCGTATGTCGGAACCGAAGAAATCGGCTGGATGTGCATCCTGGGGGCCGCGCCGTTTGCGGCTTGTGGTTTTTTCACCTACCACGGCATGACCGCCGAACAGGTGCTGTGGGCATGGTTTAAATCTGAAATTCTCTGCCCGAAACGCCTCATGTTCAAATCCGACAGTTACTATTACGAAACCCTGCAGCCCGCCATCCGCGCGGGTATGAAACGAAAGAGAGGTTTGCCTATGAAGAAAAACACCCATAACAGTGAGGAAACCGCTTGATTAAAACCCTGTCGAAAGCGCAGAAGATGGAACGCGAAAAGTTCCGTATTCCGCGCAGTGTACAGGATGCCATTCCCATCCGACGCATCTTTGCGGATGGGATTTTCCAAGTCGGCAACCAGTATTCCAAAACATGGTCGTTCACCGACATCAACTATGCCATCGCCAGCAAAGAGGACAAAACCGCCATGTTCCTCGATTACTCGGAGCTGCTGAACGCTCTGGACTCCGGAGCATCAGCCAAAATTACAATTTACAACCGCCGCATCAACAAGGCAGAATTTGAAAAGTCGGTACTTCTCCCTGACAAAGCAGACGGTCTTGACGAATACCGCCATGAATTTAATAAAATGCTGACGGCGCAGGTTACCGGCACCAGCAACAGCATTGTGCGGGAGCGCTACCTGACCGTGAGCGTGGTAAAACGCAATGCAGATGAAGCCCGCAGCTACTTTTGCCCGCGTCGGCACGGATCTGGTGACACACCTTGCCCAGCTTTTCTCGGTGGCGCAGGAGTTGACGCTGACCGAGCGCCTGCACATTTTCCGCGACTTTTTCAAAGCAGGGGAACAGGCTGCAGCAGAGTTCAATATCCACGAACATTCCAAGCGCGGGCAGCATTTCAAGGATTGGCTCTGCCCCGACAGCATGGAGTTTTCCGCCGACCATTTCAAGCTGGATGCCCGCTATGGTCGGGTGCTGTATTTGCAGGACTATGCCAGCTACATCAAGGACAGCTTTGTGTCGGAACTCTGCGACCTTGACCGCGACTTGATGCTGTCAATCGACATCCTGCCGGTGCCGACGGACGAAGCCGCCCGCCAGCTGCAAAGCACGTTGCTGGGCGTGGAAACGAACGTCGCTAACTGGCAGCGCCGCCAGAACGCCAACAACAATTTTTCCGCCACGATTCCATATGACATGGAGCTGCAGCGCAAGGAAACCAAGGAAATGCTGGACGATCTGACTACCCGCGACCAGCGCATGATGTTCGGTCTTGTGACGCTGGTGCATCTGGCCGACAGCAAGGAGCAGCTCGACAGCGACACTGAAACGCTTTACTCCACGGCGCGCAAGCACCTGTGTCAGCTTTCCACGCTGCGCTGGCAGCAGAAGGACGGGCTGGACACGGTGCTGCCTTACGGTCTGCGGAAAATCCAAGCCCTGCGCACGCTCACCACCGAAAGCACCGCCGTGCTGATTCCGTTCCGCGCACAGGAAATTATGCAGCCGAACGGTCTGTATTATGGGCAGAACGCCGTCAGCAAGAACATGATTGTGGCAGATCGGCGTCTGCTGCTCAATGGCAACAGCTTTCGGTTGGGCGTTTCGGGTTCTGGCAAGAGCATGAGCGCCAAGGAAGAAATCGTGCAAATCGCGCTCTCCACCGAGGATGACATTCTCATCCTCGACCCGGAGAGTGAGTTCGGTTATCTGACCGAGGCGCTCGGCGGCGAGGTTATTCGCATATCTGCCACATCCGACACGCACATCAACGCGCTGGACATGGATCGCGCCTACGGCGACGAGCGCAACCCCATTGTCAGCAAGTCGGAATTTGTGCTGTCACTGTTCGAGCAGCTCATCGGTGACGGCATGGTGACGGCGAAAGAAAAGTCCATCCTCGGTCGTTGCACTGAACAGGTGTATTTGCCCTACATCCGCAACGGCTACCAAGGCACGCCGCCCACGCTGCAGGACTTTTACCGTCTGCTCCAGATGCAGCCGGAACCGGAGGCGCAGGGGCTGGCGCTGTCCTCGGAACTGTTCATTACCGGCACGCTGAACACCTTTGCCCAGCACACCAACGTGGACACGCAGGCGCGGATCATTGCCTACGACATCCGCGAATTGGGCGAGCAGCTTATGCCGCTGGGTATGCTGGTGACGCTGGATGCCATTTACAACCGCGTGATTCAGAACTGGAAGAAAGGCCGCAGAACGTGGATTTTCTGCGATGAGTTTTACATTTTGTTCCGCTACGAGTACAGCGCCAATTTCTTCTACAAGCTGTGGAAGCGCATCCGCAAGTACAACGGACTTGTGACCGGGTTGACGCAGAATGTTGATGAACTACTGCGCTCCGATACTGCCCGCCTGATGCTGGCCAACTCGGAGTTTCTCGTGATGCTGAACCAGAGCGCCACCGACCGCGCGGAACTGGCGAAGCTGCTGAATATCTCGGATAACCAGCTTGGCTATGTGACGAATGTCCCCGCAGGCTGCGGGCTGATTCGGTGCGCGGGCAACATCGTGCCTTTCACCAATAGCTTCCCGAAAAATACTAAGCTCTACGGCTTGATGACGACCAAGCCGTTCAGGAATATCCGAAATCAGCTTGGAATACTGCGTCTGTTCCATGTCGATGCCGTAAAGCGCCTTTATTAGCCGCACGGCATCCTGATTGATTTGTGGCTTGGTTTCCGTCCCGGCAGAATAGCTTTCAAACACGTCGGACGCCAGCGCTTTGCCCAATGCCTCCGCAATCTGGCTGCGGCAGGAATTGTGGACGCAGATGAACGCAACCTTTGGCTTTGGTCATGCAGGGAACCTGCCTTTCGTTTTGTTTGCAATTTTTACGAGGAAAAGCATCACCGGCACTTCGGTCAATACACCAACCGTTGTGGCAAGTGCGGCGGGAGAAGTCGTTCCGAACAGAGCAACAGCTACCGCAACCGCCAATTCAAAGAAGTTGGATGCGCCGATCATACCGGCAGGTGCCGCAATACGGTGCGGCAGCTTGAGCAGCCAACAGGCACCATAGGCAATGCCGAAAATCAGAAAAGTCTGCAAAATCAGCGGTACGGCAATCAGCACGATATGCAGAGGATTATCCAAAATAACCTGCCCTTGGAAGGCGAAAATCAGTACAAGCGTCAGCAAAAGTCCAATGGTGGTAATGCCGTCAAACTTCTTGACGAAGGTGCTTTCAAAATACTCCGCACCCTTTTTTCGTGTAACAAAATACCGGGTCAGCATACCACCTGCGAGAGGAATGACCACGAACAGCACCACAGACAGAATCAGCGTATCCCAGGCACGGACACATTGGAAACACCCAGCAGGAACTTCACAATGGGGACAAATGCCACAAGGATAATGAGGTCATTGGTCGCCACCTGCACCACCGTGTATGCCGGGTCACCCTTGGTTAGCGCACTCCACACAAAGACCATTGCCGTGCAGGGCGCAGCACCCAACAGCACCGCACCGGCGAGATATTCGGTGGCAAGCTCCGGTGCGATGAATGCCTTAAACACCACGAAGAAGAACAGACTCGCCATGCCGTACATGGTAAACGGCTTCACGAGCCAGTTCACGATCCAAGTGACGAACAGTCCCTTGGGGTTTCTGCCCACATCTTTGATGCTACGGAAGTCTACCTTCATCATCATGGGATAGATCATCACCCAAATGAGGATCGCCATTGGAATCGACACCCGTGCATACTCGAACCGATTCAAAAACTCCGGAATCTGCGGTAGAAACTTGCCGATGCAGATTCCAACCGCCATACAGAGAATGACCCATACAGTCAGATATTTTTGGAAAAAGCCGATGGGAGATGTATCTCGTTCGTTCATGCTCTTACCTTCTTCAAAATAGAAATGACTTCATCCTTTTTCAGCACCTTGCCATAGGACACCACCTGACCATCTACCACCAGCGCAGGTGTTGTCATCACTCCATAGGCGGCGATTTTTTCAAAGTCCCGCACATGGTCGATGGTAGCATCCATGCCGAGTTCCCGCAGTGCTTCTTCGGTTGCCGCTTCCAGTGCGTTGCACTTGGCACAACCTCCACCAAGAATTTTAATGCCGGATTCCTTCTTTTCAGCTTCTGCCACTTGCATGGCTTCCGGCGTACAGCTCCCGCCACAGCAGCAAGGCTGCTTTTGTTCTTCTTTTTTCTTTCCAAATCCGAAAATTGACATGATAGTCCCTCCAAATTATAAGATAATGCCTGAAACAGGTTGAATAAGTAGCCTACAACGATAATGCCCGCAGCGCAGATGGCGATAAAAACACCCAGTAGCTTCGGCTTGACTGCCTTGCGCAACATAATCATTGACGGCAAAGACAGCGTGGTAACACCCATCATAAAGGCAAGCACCGTGCCAAGCTGTGCGCCTTTTCCAAGCAAAGCCTCGGCAATGGGAATTGTGCCGAAAATATCAGCATACATGGGAATGCCGATGATGGTTGCTAATATTACGCCGAAGGGGTTATGGCTGCCAAGAACCGCCACGACCCAGCTTTCGGGAATCCAGTTGTGAATGACAGCCCCGATGCCTACGCCGATGAGAATGTACGGAAAGACCTTCTTAAAGGTTTCCGTCACCTGATCCTTGGCAAAAACCAGCCGCTCCTTCTGCGTAAGCGTTGGGGAGGCAATGTCCACGGCAGATGCTCTGCGGATAAATTCCTCCACCTGATTTTCCATGTGCAGCTTTTCAATCAGCGTACCGCCAGCCACAGCAAGCACAAGCCCCAGCACCACATAGAGGATGGCAACCTTTGCCCCGAAAATACTCATTAGAAGAACAAGACTTCCCAAGTCCACCATAGGCGATGAAATCAGGAACGAGAAGGTCACGCCCAGCGGCAGTCCGGCACTGGTAAATCCGATAAACAGTGGAATGGACGAGCAGGAGCAGAACGGTGTTACCGTGCCGAGCAGGGCTGCGATGCAGTTTGCCCAGATACCGTGAAACCGCCCCATAATTTTCTTACTGCGTTCCGGCGGAAAATAACTCTGAATGTAGGAGATCAGATAAATCAGCACACAGAGCAGCACGGTGATCTTAATCACATCATAGAGGAAGAACTGGATGCTCCCACCGATTCGGCTTGTCACGTCCAGTCCCAATGTGCCGAGTAGATTTCCAATCAGCGTATTCAGCCACTTCATGCCGAGGATCTGATCGGTGATAAACTTGCCCATCAGGAGCAGCACCCACCTTCCTTATTAGAGCCGCAGCCGCAGCAGGTCAGTCCCTCGATAAATTCTTTGAACTGGGTCAGGGTTTCGCAGTTCAGAAGTGCTGCCACTTTCCTTCCTTGCGGGCGTTCACCAGTCCACATTCCACCAAAATCTTCATATGGTGGGAAAGCGTCGGCTGCGTAATTTCAAACCGTAGTGCTGCCACTTTCCTTCCTTGCGGGCGTTCACCAGTCCACATTCCACCAAAATCTTCATATGGTGGGAAAGCGTCGGCTGCGTAATTTCAAACCGTTCCAACAGCTTGCAGCCGCACTTTTCTCCATCCGACAGCATCTTCACAATTTCCAGCCGGTTCGCATCCCCCAAAGCCTTGCAGATCAAAGCCACATCCATAGCATTCATGTGTCAGATGGCGTTTGCAGGTCGCAGCTTGCCTGCACATACGGGCAGCCGTGCGGGGAATTTGCCTTTTCAAAGTTGTGTTTTAGGTAAAAGTCGGGATTCTGCTTTGACTGCATGACCGGGTAGTTGATGTTGGTTCCGTCAATCTGTATCCACCCGGCAAGGTCGCTGTTTTGCGTGTACAGCGCCTGATACTGCGGCAAAAAATTATTCCCCGTTGACGCAGCGTCACCGAGGAAATTCTCTGTTTGCACGGCAAGTTGCCGATACATTCGCGCTTGCGTACAGGAGTCGGCGGCATAGCGGGCAATGCCAGCGGTACTTGCAAGAAAAACAGCGACGAGGGTTAAAAGCAGGATGCGGTAGAATTTCAACATAGAGTGTCCTTTCTCGAAATCGGTTTGCAAAGGAAAAACGGACGATGTATAATACAGATATGTTCAATGACTGCGGGGTGTTATGATGAATTTGTATCTCAGTGCGGCGGAATACGATTACCACACGCTGCTCAAGGTAGCCGAGATGGCAGGGCTTGCGGGAATCATCGGTTTTCATGAGGCCGGGGACGGCTATCTGGTGACCTTCCCGCAGGGGGAAAATGTTCAGGCTCTGATAGATGACTATAAGGGACGGCTGCGGGATTTGGAAAACAATATTTGGCAGCATTAAAACAGGTATATAAATCGGAAATTTTCTTGCCAATTTGCACAGCCTAGTTGTAGCTATCGCCACAGGCATCAGCGTGGCACTTGGCATTGTTATCGTCATCAGCCTTGTAGCGTTTGTTTCCGGCTCGGCCTACGGCATCTTTTTTGCCGCCAATGCCCCCAACGCAGCGTCCGTCACCGTGCGCGAAGCCGTAGACACCCTGACCGAAGAATACCGCGACAGGCTGGAAGAAATCTCCGATACCGTACAGCACGACCGCCAAGACATTGTTGCCAACGATGATGTGTACTACATTCGCTGGCAGGATGTCTTGGCGGTCTTTTCTTCGTATGTATCAGGAAATGAACAAGGCGCACCCGTTGCGGCGCTGACAGAGGAACAGGTAGACAAGCTGCGGGAAATTATGTGGGCGATGAACGCAGTGAACTGCTCTACCCGTGCGGAAACCGCTGTTATAGAAACGACGGACAAGAACGGAAAAGAAACCACAACAGAAATTACCGAAACAGTCCTCGTAATTGAACTGACCCACAAAACGCCGGGCGAAATGGCAACAGATTATCACTTTACCGCCCGCCAGAACAACTATTTGCAACTTTTGCAAGACCCGCAGTACGAACAACTGTGGGCGGAATTGCTCGGCGGTTTTGCACAGGGTGGTGGAAAACTTATGAATCCAGACAGCACCCGCACCCCGACCGGTACATTGCAATGGCCGCTGCCGGTGGCGGGGACAATTACCTCACAGTTCGGACATCGTGTAGACCCCATCACCGGCGAGGTCAGCTCCCACACCGGCACCGACATTGCCTGCGCCGAGGGCACGCCGATTCTCGCCGCCGCAGACGGAACTGTCATCGTTGCCAACGGTCTTGACAGCTGGGGCGGCAGCTACGGCTACTACATTCAAATCGACCACGGCGGCGGGCTGGAAACGCTGTATGCCCACTGTTCCAGCATCTGTGTCACTACCGGTCAGCAGGTGCAGGCAGGAGAGGTTATCGGATATGTTGGGCATACCGGGCGGGTGACGGGTAATCATCTACATTTTGAAACAAGGCTTAGTGGGAGTCGCATTAACCCAATTGATTTTTTTGATATGCGCGATAACTAGTGTTACATCCCAAGCATTTTGTTCGCGTAAAATATAACTGTGCTAATTGTTTTTTCATGTGCGATAAGAGCAAAAGATGTCTTCCACAATTTATAGTAAGATGCATCTTTTATTTATGTACTATTTAATCATTCGCATGATTATTACGCCGCCGGAAATTCGTTGATTAGCTGCGCTGCATAGCAGCGAACCAGATAGGCATCCACAACATTAATTCTTCCATCGCGGTTCACATCCGCTGCTAATTGCTGAGGGCCATCCAATATTTTCAACTGTGCCGCATGGCAGCGAATCAGGTAAGCATCAACAACATTGATCTTATGATCTCGCTGTATGTGGACCAGCTTTCTGTGTCCGAAACGGCTGCCAAACTGGGTGTCGAAAAGAACACCGTGAGTACACACCGGCGCAACGCTTGCGAGAAAATCCGTAAGGAAATGGAGGGAAATTGAGATGGGCGCATTTAGAGATGTAGTTTTGTTGTGGAGTCGAAGTTTGTCCGTGATTAAATTATATCACGCACAAAGTGCCAAGGCAATTGTAAGCTGTACTCGCTGGTGTTACGTTGTATTGGTTTCGAACAACGGGCTGACAGTTATTGACAAAAGTACGAATGGAACAAGTATTAATACCCAATTATCAAGCTGAAAAATAAAGTAGATGCATACAACAGCCTCCCGTCCGGAGTTGAATCGGGCGGGAGGCTGTTTTTACTGTAATGCTCTCAATACTTCATCTAAACTTTTTCCGCTTTCCAAAAACGCGGTGGCTAGCTTTTCGGCATCGGCCTTGCGCTGATTTTGCGCGGCCTGCTCGGCAAGGGCGGCCTCTTGCTTTTCGATTTTGGCAAGCTGTTTTTGCGCATCTTTCAGCTCTGCTTTCTTGGCCTTCAGCGCGGCGGCAGCCTCATTGACCTCACTGGTCAGCGCCTCGATCTGCGTGGCAACAGCGGCTTTGGCCTCAGAAATGCTCTCGGCATTGGCAACGCCTTTCCGGCGGACAGACGGTTTCCTATTTTTGCTCCCCTTGGGTCTCGGCATAATAAATACCTCCAATATAAAATTAGAAAAGAATGACTTGTTTTTATTATATAGCATGAATGCAAAAAATCAATCAATAAATTGCTGCCGAAAAATCTTTTCTATGTATTATTGCTTATTGCATATGCATATGAGCAAAAATCCAAAATTATGCGATATGATATAAAATACAGGGATAGTATTTGCGTGCTTGCATTTGGTATAATAGACTTACGGGAATCCCAACACATAAACACCCCACATCACATTACAACAAGGAGGTACCACATGGCACGCAAATATCACCGAATCATTAGTACTCTTGCAGTCGGAGGCCTTTTGGCGGCATTTGCTCCGGGTGCCTATGCTGCATCGGCTACTGAACTCGGCACTAAATACGAAACACTCGATGAAAGTCTTTGGAGCTGCGTTTGGAACGATGAATTTGATGGTAGCAGCGTAGATACCACCAAGTGGAGTTATACCGTTGGCGGTGGAGGCTTCGGAAACAACGAACAGCAGTATTATACGGATTCTGCCAGCAACTCTTATATACAAGATGGATGTCTTGTAATCGAAGCGCTGCAGGAAAGCAACGGAGATGAGAACTATACATCTGCAAAACTGACCTCAACAGAAAGCTGGACATACGGCAGGCTCGAATTCCGGGCAAAACTGCCAAGCGGCACTGGGCTGTGGCCGGCTATTTGGATGCTCCCTGATGATACCACATTGGATTGGCCAATCAGCGGCGAAATTGATATCATGGAATATATGGGGAGTGACACTGACACGGTACTTGGAACTCTGCACTACGGTAACCCTTGGGTATATAATACCGGATATTATAACTTGGCGGATGGCGCATCTTTTTGCTGATGATTTCCACACTTTTGCTGTAGAATGGCTCCCGGGTGAAATGCGCTGGTATGTTGATGGTGAGCTATATCAGATTCAACAGGATTGGTACAGCACGGATAGCAGTGGAACGACATACGCTTATCCCGCACCATTTAATGACGATTTCCATTTGATTCTTAATTTGGCGGTTGGCGGATATTTTCCGGGGGATCCAGATACCTCCACATGGACATCGACCAAATTCCAGATTGATTATGTGCGCGTATATGAGTATACAGGAAGCTTGACCGAGTCAAGTGGTAGCACACAGACTCCCTATACTGATCTTCTAACAAATTCGACATTTGACTCGACGCTTGATGGCTGGAACACATGGACAGAGAACGGCAGTACTTTCACGGTTGAAGATGGAGCTTTTAAGGCAAATGTTTATACGATTTTGCCCAATACATGGTCTACGCAGCTATATCAGAATGTACCTGTGTATAAGGATGCGACGTACCAATTATCGTTTAGGGCAAAAAGCTCCGTTGCAAGAAATCTGACGGTCGGTTTGGAGGGGGCTAACAACTCTTCGCTGTTCAGTGAAACCTTCTCTGTAGGAACCGACTGGCAAACATATACTTATACGTTTTCGCCTTCGGTAAGTAACAATTCCGCAAAGCTGCTGTTTTTTATGGGGAACGTTTCGGGAACAACAGATACTGCCCATGACATTTATCTTGATGACATTACCTTGGAGGCCTTGCCGGATGAGCTGGTGACCAACGGGGACTTTTCTGATGGGCTGACAGGCTGGGAAACATGGACTGAAAATGGAAGCACTTACAACTGTACGGACGGAGCCTTTGTGGCAACGATCCCTACGACACTGCCAAATACCTGGTCAGCGCAACTGTATCAGAACATCACACTGCCGGAAAATGGAACTTATAAAATCTCTTTCAAAGCAAAAAGTAGCATAGCCAGGCAAATTACTGTTGCATTGGAAAAAGACGCTCTTTCACCTGCGTTTAGCCAAACATTCGATGTTGGAACAGACTGGACAACAATAGAGTACACTTTCAGTGGAACAACATCCTATTCTTCAGCAAAACTTGTCTTTATGCTTGGGAATGTAGGATCCACATCCAATACGGCGCATACTGTGCAAATCGATGACGTCCACGTTTACCAGCTATCATGATCGTTAAATAGGTGCAGCCCCAGAGCACTTCGCTTTAGGGCTGCTTTCTTATGCTTTATGCTGCTGATAAACACGGATATAGTCGATTTCAAAATCGGCGGGGAAAGCGGTGTTGTCCACTATGCCGTTTGCTTCTGGATCAAACCAGCCGCCGACGGCAAGATTGATAATCAAATAAAATTTCTGGTCAAATGGCTGGGGGAAAGAGAGCTTCGGCTCAACACCGGGGCAGGATCCCCAAGTTGATATGCTGCTATAACAAATGCCGTCCACATACCATTGCAGCCGCATCGGCTCCCAAAGCAGGGCGTAGGTATGGAAGTCATGAATTGTTGTGCCGATCGGAAGCCGATAGGAATGACTTTGCTCGGTCTTGTTTTGCGGCGGACCTCCATAGTGGATCGTACCACAGACAAGATCGGGGCAGCGCCCCATTGCCTCCAAAATATCAATTTCCCCGCTGCGTGCCCAGGGGCCGTAAACATGATCTTCCGGCATCATCCAAACAGCCGGCCAGAGTCCTGTGCCCAAAGGGCAGCGCGCACGAAATTCTACTTTTCCGTAGCAAAAAGAGAAAAGCCCACGTGTATCGATTTTGGCGGAAGTATAGGGAACCCTTTGACCAAATTGAACCGGAGAGGTCTGACGAAGCGCACGGATCGTAAGTCGGTCATTCCCAACGAACAAATTCTGTGCATCATCCCTATAATACTGCTGTTCATTGTTTCCCCAACCGGGGGCAAGTGGGGTTCCGTCCTCGGAAATCGACCAGTTGCCGATCCGAACATTCCATTTGGCTCGATCCAAAGCAGTGCCGCCAAAGGTATCCTCCCAAGCCAACTGATAAAGGGCCGCCATGAAAACCACTCCTTGCAGATGATGATGGATACAGTGTAAGGGGAAAGCGGGGGCTAAGTCAAGCAAACCTAAAATTTTGGGATATGATAGTAAATCCCGGGATTTATTTCCACAACTGCTTTTGTTATGATAATACCAGAGGTGAATGAAATGAAGCACGCAGATCAGAGCAACGCCGCTTTGAAACCGGGAAAATTAACACAGCCGCTCTCCGTGCGCATCCAAACAACACTGAAAAAGATGGGGCGGCAATGGCAGATCCAGTTCATGGCGCTGTCAGGGGTCGTATGGATGGCTATTTTCAGCTATATCCCGTTGATCTTCCTTGTGATTGCGTTTATGGACTATAAAGTATCCATCCCTCTGTTTGAAAATCAATCTGTAGGGCTCAAACATTTTAAGGCATTCTTGACAGATGATCGCTTTTGGCGCTCCGTTGTCAATACGCTTGGTATCAGCGCTTTGAAGATCACGATTGGCTTCGTGGTTCCAATTATTTTCGCGCTACTGCTAAACGAGGTCAAAAACCCGAAATTCAAAAAAGTTGTACAGTCGCTCTCTTATATGCCGCATTTTATTTCATGGGCAATTTTTGGCGGCATTATGCTGAACTGGATGTCCTCCACCGGGTTGATCAATCAGATCATGCTCTCTCTTGGTCTGCAAAGCCGTTCGATCCTGTACAATGCAGACCCGGACAACTTCTGGACGATCTCCTTTATCACAGATACCTTTAAGGAAACAGGATGGAGCGCGATCATTTATTTGGCAGCGATCGCCGGCATCGATCCGGGTCTTTATGAATCGGCGGAGTTGGACGGCGCAAACCGCTGGCAAAAGATGTGGTACATCACGCTGCAGTGCATCCGCCCGACCATCTCGATTCTGTTTATCCTTGCGGTGAGCGGCTGCCTTTGGCAGCAACTTTGACCAGATCTTCATGATGACCAACTCGGCGAATATTTCCCGCTCGGAAACGATCGACCTGTACATCTACAACATGGGGCTTGGAATGGGACGCTATTCGTTCTCGACAGCGGTGCTGTTTTTCCGTAGTATCATTGCCTTTGCCCTGCTGCAGCTGTGCAATCTGGTGGCTGTCAAGCTGACCGGTGAGTCTATTATCTAGGAGGCGAGCGTATGACGAAAAAGCTGAAAGGCTATGGCACATTTGATGTTGTGCTGATTGTGATTTTGGTCATCGTGAGCTTTGCCTGCGTCTATCCGTTCTGGTATGTGTTTGCAAACTCTTTCGCATCCTATAATGTTGCATCCCGCGGCGCGGTGGCATGGTGGCCCAGTGAACTCAGCCTTGACGGATACCACGCTGTTTTTGAAAATAAATATCTGGTTTCCGGCTTCACGGTCACGGTGCTCCGCACAATCGTGGCGACATCGGCACACGTCCTGTTTACCTCGTTTGTTTCTTATGCGATGAGCCGCCCCAATCTGATCGGCAAAAAGATCTACATGAAGATCGCAATGATCACGATGTTTTTCAACGGCGGTCTGATCCCCAACTTTATTCTGATGAATAAGCTCCACCTTTATAACACATTTTGGGTGTTCGTACTGCCGGGGATGTTTACTTTCTATAATATGATCATTTTTATTAGTTTCTTCAAAACAATCCCCGAAAGCCTACTGGAAAGTGCGCGTCTGGACGGTGCCAGCGAGTTTAGGATCTACTGGCAGATACTGCTGCCCAACTGCAAAGCCGTACTGGCAACGATCGGTTTGTATTCCGCTGTGTACAACTGGAACGATTACTATCTGGGCGTCATTTACATCCGCAATAAAACCCTGCAGCCGCTGCAAACGATCTTATACAAGCTGCTGGCCGAAACGACGATGAGCTCCCAGCAACAGGCAGCGATGGTAGCTTTGGGTGGGCAAACGTCAGCCTCTACGATCAAGTTCGCGGCCATGGTCGTCGCAACGCTTCCAATCCTGTTTATTTATCCGTTCATTCAAAAGTATTTGGTCAAAGGTGTCATGATTGGCTCTATCAAGGGATAAGACAGCATAGCACTTGAACATAGCAACAATTTTTTAAGAAGGAGAATCACCATGAAAAAAGCACAAAAAACTAGATTGCTCCGGGTGGGCAGCCTCGCAATGGCAGCCGCGCTGCTGACGGCCTGCGGATCCGGCACAAGCAGCAGTTCCTCTGCCGCTGCTTCCGAATCGGCATCGGAGGCTGAAAGTGTGAGCAGTGAGGCAGAAACCGCCGCTGCGGATGGCCCTGCATGGAAGAACGACACCAGCCCTGTTGATTTGGAATGGTTCGTCGGCGCTTCGTGGTATGGCTACACTTGGGGCGAAAGCGTCGTTTCTAAAAACATCACCGAAAAGACGGGCGTGAATGTAACCATTACGACACCGACCGACGATGTTTCCACAGAGCTTTCGCTTTACATGGTCAGCGGCGATCTGCCGGACATCATCACGCTGGGCAACTGGGAGAGCTGCTATACTTCACTGTATGAGCAGGGTTATGTCTATGCGCTGAACGAGTTGGCCGACCAATATGATCCGTACTTCTATAATGTCGTGGATGGCGATGTGATCAAGTGGCACACCAAGGACGACGGCAACGTGTATTGCATCCCCAATGATGCCTATGCCCCCAGTACGATGGCAGAAACCGGGCAAACTGCCGCTGTGCAGACGTTCCTTGTGCGCAAGGATCTGTACGAGGAAATGGGCAGCCCCGACATGACCACGCCGGAAGGTTTCCTGGATGCGCTGCGCACTCTGCATGAGAACTATCAGGAATATGACGGCATGGCCATCACACCGTTCTATGCCCAGGCGGCCACGACCTATGGCATGAGCAAGATGCTGCAAAACTTCCTTGCCGTTCCGTATGAGGTGGACGGCGAGATCAACGACCGTACATCCGACCCTGAATACATTAAATGGCTGAAAATGTTCCGCCAAGCTTACGAGGAAGGTCTGATCGATGTCGATTTCCTTGTCGACTCGAATGATCAGGTCAAGGAAAAAAGACCAACAATGGCCAGTATTTCTGTATGCTGCGCGAGTACACCGATGTGCAGGAGGCCAACGGCATTTTGGCAAGTAGCGACGATCCCGATTCGATCTACATTGCGGTAGACGGCCCGATGAACAGCGCCAAGGATGATCCGCTGATCTTCCCCGGCTCGATGGACGGCTGGATGACGACTTTCATCAGCAAGGACTGTGAGAACCCTGAGCGCGCGATCGCGTTCCTGACCTATCTGTGCAGCGAAGAGGGCCAGATGGATATGTTCATGGGTGTTGAGGGCGAAACCTACGACATGGTCGATGGAAAGCCCGTTCTGAAAGAGGAACTGCAGGAACTCTATTCCAGCAACTTTGACTCCTTCTCGAATGATTACGGCCTGTATGATACCTATTGGATGCTGCGCAACAAGCCGCTGGTTGACCAGTGGCGTATGGAGAACCCGGACTATATCACACAGATGAGCGATTGGGCCAACGCGCATGCGGACCTTGACGGCGGTATCTACAACAATCTGGAACCGACCGGCGATAACGATGCAGGCATCGCGGCAACCTCGATCTCCCAGAAATGGGAAGAAGTTCTGCCGCAGCTGATCACCGCGGAGAGCGACGAGAAATTCGACCAGATCATGGCGGATTATGTACAGTGGCGCGAAAACAACGGCTACGCGCAGGTCGTTGAATACGAACAGAACCTGCTGGATACGCGCAAGGAAATGCTGTCGTAATAATACATTGCATCGCATTGCGGAGGGCGGTACGGGAAACGGCCGCCCTCCGTTTTCTGCTTTGCGGTAATTGTAATCGCTATGGCCTTCGGATATAATAGAGGGGAGGTGAGGTCGCTATGAATTGGAAAGAATCACTTACCAAAGGCTATAAACATATGACGATCCCGCGCAAGACCGTGTTGATTTTTGCCGCGGTCCTGGTGCTGCCGCTGTTGGTCGTGACCGTGATCTGGACAGAGAATCAGGTCGGTAAGGCCTATCGCACATTTGAAACAACAAGCGCGTCGGAGCTGGCACAAATCAATGCGGGGGTTCGCAGCGTATTGTCTAAGGCCGGCAATACGATAACGACCGCACTTGACCAAAGGAATTTTTTGACCTTTTGCAATTCCGATATGGAAGCCGACGGCTTGAGGCTGGTGCAGTTCAGCAAAAACGAGCTGGAGCGCATGGATGGGATCTTTCAAAGCAACACGCAGCTTTCCGGGGCCAGCTTCTATTTTGACAATCCGAATGTGCGCGAGATCTGGGATACGATTTATTCTTCCACGCGCATCGCATCGGACCGGCGGGCCGAGATCCTGCCCGCCGGGAAAAGCGAAGCCGTTTTGCTGCGCGGTATCACAAAAGATGCAAATGATTGCCCTGCGCTGTACCGAAAGGTGTTTCTGGATATCCGAGAGATCGGTGTCTTAGAACTTCGCTTTTCGGATGAAACGCTGTTCGACGAGCTTTGTGAGCAAAGCAGGATTTCTGATTTTCATTTTGCCGTTTTCGCCCCTGATGCGGATTATTGCTTTTCCCCGGCGGATGATGACGAAGAAGTGATCCGACAGCTAATGGAGAACGTGAACGATCAGCTGGCGGCCAATGCCTTGAAATTGCGTGTGGGAAAAACCGTCTATTGGCTGACCTATGAATATCTGCCGGAAATTTCAGCTTATATGCTCTGTTATGCGCAAGCGGATACGTTAACAGGAAACCTCCCGCGCATTATATTGATCGTCGGCTGTATATTGATCGCGTTTCTTTTGCTGGTCTTTCTTTTTTCCAAGGCCATGTACCGCAGCATTTTAAAGCGGCTGGAAACTCTGGTAACCTCCATGCAGGCTGTCGAAAAGAACGGCGACCTTTCCATTCGCATTCCGGAGCCAAACGCGCCGGGGGATGAACTAGACACACTGAGCCGCCAGTTCAACGCAATGTTGGATCGCACCCAACAGCTGATGGAACAAAACGTGCAGAGCCGCCTGGCGCCAAGGATGCACAGCTGCACGCACTTCAAAGCCAAATAGACAGTCATTTCCTGTATAACGCGCTTGAAAGTGTGCGCATGATGGCCGAAACAAAACACGAAACCGAGCTTTCCGATACGTTGTATGCGCTGGGAAGTCTGCTACGTTACAACATGAGCTGGAAAACACAAAACGTCACGTTAAAGGACGAAATCGACAATATCAGAAAATATATCTATCTGATCAATATCATTCATAACATTCAGGCGGTCCTGGATATCGATATTCCGCCTCAGTGCGAAGAAGCCGAGATCCCAAAGCTGTCCCTGCAGCCGTTGGTGGAAAACAGCATCGTTCACGGCTTGCCCGCGGGACGAGGCAACATTCATATTTCGGTCAAAGCAGTGTGTGGCAGCGGGGCGCTTGCCATTCGCGTTTTGGATGATGGCATTGGCATAAAGCCAGAAACAATGGCAGCCCTGCAAAGCGCTTTGGACGGCACATTGGAATCCGGGCTGCAGATTGGTAAAAATGGGATCGGTATTGTGAATGTGCACAAGCGCTTTCAGGTACGCTATGGCATGGAGTATGGGCTGACACTGCAAAGTGAGCCGGGTGCTTATACCGAGGCCCTTTTAACAATGCCGTTTGCCGATGATAATTTGGGAGGATGGTGATGAGGATGGACATCCTGATCGTTGAGGATCAGCGGCGGATCGCAGAGGGGCTCAGCGTGATGCTGTCCAGCTGTAAAGAGGATGGCATACAGATCGAGCGGACCTTGATTGCCGACAACGGTGTGCAAGCGTTGAAAATGCTGGAACAGCAACCGGTCGATTTGCTCATCACGGATATTCGCATGCCGATCATGGATGGCCTTGAGCTGATGCGCCGGTGCAGTGTGCAGCACAGGGATGTGCCGTTCATTATTTTAAGCGGCTATGACGATTTCAAGTATGCGCAAAAAGCCATCGAATATGGGGCAAAAGCCTATTTGCTCAAGCCAGTTGACCGGGCGGCGTTGTATGCGGCGATCCGCAGGATCGATGCGGAAAAGCGTGAAAAAGGCGGTGATCCCCATACTGCAAGGCGGCAGCTGTTGCTGCACTATGCCCGCGGGGAGGAAAAAATTGACAATGCAGTTCCCGTATGGCGCACACAAAAAATCGGGACGGAAACGACGTATTATGTTGCCTACACACAGTTTGACGGCACCGCGGATCTTGTATCGGACCCATCCCTGAGAGAAAGCCTTTTGGCGCTGACCGACAGCCGGGGGCTGATCCTTGGGGAAAGAGATGAAGTGCTGACGCTCTGCCCTGCTCAAACCTCCGCCGTTTCTGTGGCCGAACTCTTTGCCGGGCGCGGCGCACAGGCAACGGCAATTTCGGATACGGCGAAAAATCTGGATGCTCTGCCGGCAGCTTACCGTGAGGCGAGGGAGATTTTTTGCCACCGCCTGCTTTTTCCGCAAAAGGTGTTGCTGCAATGGTCCGATATCCGTCCGCTGCGCAAGGATTTTACAATCCCTTATAAGGAGATCGACAAGCTGAAGAACCGCTTCGGTGCCATGGATGAGAACGAGATCAAGACCGCTCTGGCGCAGCTGTTCGACCGCAAGACGCTGTCGCAGTACCGCATTGGATATACGTTGGCGCTCTGCGATACGGTTTACCGCTGTATGCGCTCGGTGGAAACCTCTCTTGAACCGGTGCCCGACGATACGCAAACAGAAATGAGCCGGGTAAACGAGCTGTTCGCCTTTGATTCCATGCGCGAATACCTGCTCTATCTATGCCGTCAATTTTCTCTGTTAAACGAAAAAGTGCGGCAGCGCCGTTCGTTGACAAGTGAAAACGCAGCGATGGAGCAAGCCGAGGCTTTCATTCAAAGCAATTATCAAAAGCAGCTGACATTGGCGGCGGTATCCAACCACGTTTCACTGAGCTATGCTTATTTTTCGGATGCTTTCCGCCGCTATGCGGGCAAAACGTTTTTGGAATACCTGCGGGATATCCGTGTACAGGCCAGCCTGAAGCTGCTGGAACAAACCGAGCTGCGCATTTCCGAGGTGGCAAGTGCGGTTGGATATGACAGCTATAAAACCTATGCGCGTGCCTTTAAAGAGGTGACCGGCACAACACCGGCCGATTACCGAAAGAACAAGCAGATCATGCCGTGATCGGGCATAAAGGAGAAAAGTAAAATGGGCCAGAACAACTCGTTCTCTCAGGCTGACTATGCGCGTAAGCCCACCTTTTCGGGATTTTTACCGGGGATCGCGGGCGTACACGGCATACCGCTCTGGTGCTACTATGTAAATCGCGGGCAGGGGATCGTCAGTTTCGGTGCGCAGGATAAAGACCATCCCATCATGGAATTTTACCCGGCACACACGGCGTATCAAAACGTTGGCCGCACAGGCTTCCGGACATTTATCCGCACCCAAAGCGGCACCTATGAGCCGTTCCGTAAGGCACACGAAAAGCAGACGTTTACAGTGGCACCGAATACCATCGTCGTGACGGACCACGATGAGGCAAACGGCTTTGAAACAAAAGTGCGCTACTGCCTGCTGCCCAATGCACCCATTGGGGCGCTGCTTCGTGTGGTCACGATCCAAAACCTGACCCGGAACACACAAGAGATTGAGGTTTTGGACGGTATGCCGGCACTGGTGCCCTACGGCGTAAACGACTGGACGCTGAAGCATATGACGCAGACCGGCAAGGCGTGGATGAAAGTTGAGGCGGTCGGAAACGCTGCGTTTTTCCATGTGAACGCAAGCATGGCGGATACGAGCGAAGTGGAAGAGATCCACGGCGGTAATTTTTCGTTTGCGGTGGATGACGATGGTCAGCCTCTTACGCCAATCTGCGATCCGCGCGCTGTTTTTGGCTATGATACTGCACTGGATCAGGCCGTGATTTTCCGGGATGGCGGGCTGGAAAAGCTCCGCAGGCAAAAGCAGGTTTGGCAAAACCAGTTTCCCTGTAGTTTCTATGCACTGCGGCGTACGCTGGAGCCAAACCAGAAATGCTCGCTTTTTGAAATGTACGGCTATGTTGAGGAACGAGCGGACCTGGTGCAGTATTGCCGTGAGCCGATCGGTCCGCAGCTTTTTGCCGATGCATTCCGGGAGGCAAGGGTGCTGACGGATACCATCGGAAAGCGCGTGGAAACACACACGGCAAACCCGATCTTCGACGCCTACTGCAGTTATACCTACCTTGATAACTGCCTGCGCGGTGGCTTTCCCCTGCTGTTGGGCGGCAAGCAGGTGTTCTATGCGTTCTCCCGCAAGCACGGGGATTTGGAACGCGATTATAACTACTTTACCGTTAAGCCGGAATATTACTCGCAGGGCAACGGAAATTTCCGGGATATCAACCAGAACCGCCGCTGTGATGTTTCGCTGTCGCCTTTTGTCGGCCGCAGCAACATTGATCTGTTCTTTGATTTGCTGCAGCTGGATGGGTATAACCCGCTGCAGATCGAGCCGGAAACCTTTGTGCTTGCACAGGAGGAACAAAGCGCACTCGCACAGGATTGCCCGGTGATCCATGGGCTTTCCGGCGTGCTTTCAAGCGGATTCTCTGCGGGGCAGCTGTGGCGCGCATTAGAGCGTAATGCTGCCTCCCCAAAAGAGCGAGAGCTGACTTTTGCAAAGATCATCGCCGCAGCGAAAAAGCAGATCCATGCAAGCTTCGGCGAGGGGTATTGGTCAGACCACTGGTCTTATGATCTGGATCTGATCGAGGACTACCTCACGGTGTGGCCGGACAGGGAAGAAAAACTTCTTTGCGACGAAACCCTGACATGGTATCCGGCGCGCGCCGGCATAACGGAACGCTGTGCGCGGTACAGGGAAACACCAAACGGATTGAGGCAATATAATGCGACATACCCCCTCGAAAACAGCACAGCGGGGACGGTCGAAGTTGATGCGCAGGGAAATCCGCTGCGGTCCTGCCTGATGGAAAAGCTGGTGCTTTTATGCGCCATCAAGTATGCCACACTGGATGCCTACGCAATGGGCATCGAGATGGAGGGCGGAAAGCCGGGCTGGTACGATGCGCTGAATGGCCTGCCGGGCCTGTTCGGCTCGTCTATGGCCGAAAGCTGTGAGCTTGCCCGCCTGTTGGAATATACGATCTCGGCGCTTGAACGGCTGCCGCACCCGTTTGCGATGCATCGGGAAATCCGCGCTTTGGTCGACGAGCTTTCAAAAATCACAAAACAAGAAAAAGAGCCTTTTGCATACGGCGAAAAGCTGGAATTCTGGAATGCCAGAAACGACTGCCGGGAAGCTTACCGTCGCAGTGCGTATCGTGGTTTCTCCGGTGAAACAGCTATCATGGAAGCGCAGACGCTGCTTCCGACGCTGGAAAACTGGCTGCAGGTCGTTCGCGCGGGGATCGCACAGGCGCAGGGAATGGGCGAGGTGATGCCCACTTACTTCTACTACGATGTTGCTTACCGCAAAGCCGACGGTAAGCCAATCCCCGTACATTTTATGCAGCGGCAAACGCCGGACTTTTTGGAGGGGACTGTGCGGCGGTTAAAATTGAATGACGATACCGCCACGAAAGAAGCTCTGTGCCGCTCGGTGCGCGGCAGCGCGCTGTATGACCGTGAACTGAAAATGTACCGCGTCAATACGAGCCTGTCCGATGCTTCGTTTGAATTGGGGCGTGCTGTAGCATTCACCCCCGGCTGGCTGGAAAATGGGTCAATTTGGCTGCATATGGAGTACAAATATCTTCTGGAGATGTTGCGCGCGGGCTTGTACGCTGCATTTTTTGAGGATTTCCGCAATGCCGCGATCCCATTCCTGGACCCTGAGCGCTATGGCCGCAGCACGCTGGAAAACTCCAGCTTCCTGGTGAGCAGCCTGAATCCCGACGAATCCTTGCACGGGCGCGGCTTTGTCGCGCGGTTGAGCGGCTCAACGGTGGAATTTCTCCATATGTGGCGGATCATGATGTTTGGGGAAAGTCCTTTCTCCAGCAGTCAAAAGGGGCTGACACTTGCGTTCCGGCCGGCGATCCCCGCATATCTGATTGGAAAAGATAAAATGATTGCGGCTACTTTCTTGGGCAGAACGCAGGTGGAATATCATTTTGATGCGATCCAGGATTATATTCCCGGCGCATACAGCATGAGTGAAGCCGAAATGACATTCCACGATGGCGCTGTAAAAAGAAGCCGGGAGATCCTTGGCGACGATGCCGAAGCCGTCAGAGAAGGACTGGCAGCCAAAATTGTTATGCGCCTTACATCTAAGCCATAAGTAAGTAGAGAGTATGAGGAAGCGTACTATGCCGAAGCTGAAATTTTTGAACGCCAACGGCGATTTTGTACTGACCGACGCTGATCAAGCGGCGGAGACCTATTTCCCGCTTGCCAACGAGGGCGGCATCATCAGCAGCATTACACCGCGGCTGGCAGGCGACTGCAAGACAGGGCAGGATACTTTTCTGCTGGCTGCGTGCAGCGAGCAGACTCTGCACGAAAGCCGTGCGACGCGCAATTTCTGGCTGCAATTTGCCGACGGAACGCTGTGGAGCGCCGCCGGGCAAAGCGCGGCCCAGCAGGCGGCGCGCTTCGGCAAAGGGGCGGACGAGGTCATGCTGTACGGCGGGCTTTTGTGGCAGACGGTCGAGCGCGCCAACCGTGCGCTTGGCGTAAAAGCCGCCGTGACCTCGTTTGTGCCCGCCGGGCAGGACACGGTGGAGCTGATGCGTGTCACCGTGACAAACCTTGGAGGCGAAGCGCTTACCTTTACCCCCACGGCGGCAATGCCGTTGTATGGGCGCAGCGCCGACAACATCCGCGACCACCGCCATGTGACAAGCCTCTTGCAGCGTCTGCGCGTGGAACGAAACGGCGTGACGCTGACTCCCACCCTGACCTTTGACGAGCGAGGCCATCGTCCCGGCGCGGTACACTACACGGTACGCGGACAGGAGCAGGACGGCGCACTGCCTGTGCGCTTTCTGGGAACGGTGCAGGCGTTTTGCGGCAGCGCAGGCAGCTACGACTGCCCCGCCGCACTGGCAGACTCCACTGCCCAAACAGCGTGGCTTTCCCCAGGAGATACGGCGCAGGGTTATGAAATGATGGGCGTGCTGCAATTCGCGCCCGTAACCCTGAGGCCGGGGCAAAGCCGAAGCTGGTATTTGGCGCTGGGTATTGACTGTACGGGTGAAGAGTACTTGACCACCGACACTTTTGCATCTGCGCTGGAAAGCACCAAATGCTGGTGGCAGGCGCAGAATGCTGCCGTGTTTGCGGCGTGCGACCCTGATCTGACCGCATGGATGCGGTGGGTAGGCATCCAGCCTACCCTGCGCCGCATTTGTGGGTGCAGCTTTTTGCCGCATCACGACTATGGCCGCGGCGGCCGCGGCTGGCGCGACCTTTGGCAGGACAGTCTGGCGCTGCTCCTGCACGACCCCGCCGCCGTGCGCGGCGACTTGGTGCGCTACTTTGCGGGCGTGCGCGCCGACGGCACCAACGCCACGATCATCGGGCGAAAACCGGGAGAATTTGTCGCCGACCGCAACCGCATTGTGCGCGTATGGATGGACCACGGCTATTGGCCGCTGGTCACGACCGATCTGTACATTCAGCAGACCGGCGATATTTCGATTTTGCTGGAAAATCAGCCCTATTTTTGCGACGACCGCAAATGCCGCGGCGAGCACCTGAACGATACCCCCGCCCCGCCGCAGAGCGGCACGGTGCTGGAGCATTTGATTGTACAAAATGTGACGGCATATCTGGATGCGGGGCGGCATGGATGCATCCGCCTGCGCGGGGCTGATTGGAACGACGCGCTGGATATGGCGGTCGAAAACGGCGAAGGCGTAGCGTTTACAGCGGCCTACGCAGGCAACCTGTACACGCTGGCGGATCTGTGCCGCAGTCTGCAAAGCGCGGGGCACGAAAGTATCCTGCTGGCGGGCGAAGTGGCCGTGCTGCTGCGCGATGCTGCTGCCGTCGGCATAGACACTGGTGCACGCAATGCCGTGCGGCAGCGCTATGAGGCCGTATGCGAAGCCCGCACGGAAGCGCCGCAGGCGGTGCCCTGTGCCGAAGCTGCCACATTACTGGATTCCATGAGCGAATGTCTGAAAAGCCATCTGTGCCGCACGGAGTTTGTGACGGACGGCGCGGGCCAGCGCTGGATGAACAGCTATTACGACAACAACGGCGCGCAAGTTGAGGGATTGCACGCCGGACGGGTGCGTATAATGCTGACGGGGCAGGTGTTTTCCCTGATGAGCGGTACCGCCGAAGGCGAGCAAACGCAGGGCATTGTCCGCGCCGTGGACTGCTATTTGGACAGCCCACTGCGCGGCGGCGTCTGCCTGAACACCGATTTCGGCGAGATTGGTGTTATCGCCCCAACTTTAGGGCGGCAATTCGGCTTTGCCTACGGCCACAAGGAGAACGGCGCGGTATTCTGCCACATGGCGGCCATGTATGCCTTTGCGCTGTATCGGCAGGGTCTGCCGGAGGCTGGCTGCAAGGTGCTGCGGGAGCTGTACACCCAGAGTTGCAGCTTTGAGATTGCTCAAATCTTTCCCGGCATCCCGGAGTATTTCGACCCCGCAGGGCGAGGGATGTACCCGTATCTGACTGGCGCGGCCAGCTGGCTTGTCTACTGTATGCTGACGCAGTGTTATGGTGTCCGCGGGCAAAACGGGGACCTGCTGCTTGCCCCGCAGCTATTGGCCGACCAGTTTGACGCCACGGGCACCGCCGCTGTCACCCTGCGCTTTGCGGGGCGACCGATCACCGTGCGATACCGCAATCCCGCTGCGCTGGGACCTAGCGAGTACACGGCCACGCGGGCGGAATTGGACGGCAAGACCGTGCAGAGCGGCCCGCATGGCTTGTTGATCCCCCGCACGATGCTGGCGGGCACCGATCCTATGATAATCAATGTAGCGCTAATGCCGAACTTAAGGAACGAAGAATGACTTCTCCGCAAGTTTTGACGTTTTGACATAGTGGCGTCAGGTCATGCTGTGTTGTTCGCTATGAGTAGAGCAAAACATAGAAGCTGCACCGGCTGTCAATTCTGCTTCCACAATGGCGTTTGACCTTGTCATTGTTGGCTGATCGCTTTATAATAGAAGCAGAAAAGGAGATGATTCTTCATGGAACTGGAGAACATTCAAACGGTTGCCTCGCTGTGCTGCGGTGTCATCGGTTACAGCTGGGCGTTAAAATTTGCGATGGGCGGCCATGAGGTGTATGCCTACAACCGCAGCGAGGAATCCTCGGCGCGGGCAAAGCAGCGCGTCAAGGAGAGTATGGATTCGCTCAAAAAGAACGGCGTTTACACGGACAGCGAGGCCGAGAAAATTTTGTCCCGCATCCATTACACGACCTCGCTGGAGGAAGCCGTCAAGAATGCGCTGTTTATTCAGGAATCCTCTGCCGAGCATTATGAGGTAAAGCACGCACTTGTCAAAGAAATTGAAGCCTATGCTTCACCGGATGCAATCATTGCCAGCTCTACTTCTGGCCTGCTTGTGACCGAAATTGCCAAATATGCCCAGCACCCGGAACGCTTTATCGGCGGTCATCCGTATAACCCGCCGCACCTGATCCCGCTGGTGGAAATTACCAAGGGAGAGAAGACCGCTGATGAAGCGGTGTGAGTGGCAAAGGCGTTCTATACATCCGTTGGCAATGAGCCGGTCGTGCTGCAAAAAGAAGCGCTTGGCTTTATTTGTAACCGTCTGCAAATGGCGCTGTACCGTGAGGTGTGCAACCTTGTCATGAGTGGGGTCTGCACGGTGGAAGACGCAGATAAAGCCGTCACGTTTGGGCCCGGTATTCGTTGGGGCATTATGGGGCCGTCGCTTGTATTTGAACTTGGCGGCGGCGCGGGGCGGGGTGTCCGGCCTGATGAACCATCTGAACGATTCCATCTCGCTTTGGCTTGGTGATATGGCAGATTGGAAAGAATTTCCGCAGGATTGGGCAAAGGTTGCGCAGGAAGGGGTCAACGCGGAGCTGGCAAACCGCAGCCCAGAAACAGGCAATACTCATCAGTCGCTGGAAGAATACCGTGACGCGATGCTGATTCAATTGTTGAAGCTTCATATCGTCATCAGCCTTGTAGCGTTTGTTTCCGGCTCGGCCTACGGCATCTTTTTTTGCCGCCAATGCCCCCAACGCAGCGTCCGTCACCGTGCGCGAAGCCGTAGAAACCCTGACGGCAGAATACCGCGACAGGTTGGAAGAAATCTCCGACACCGTACAACATGACCGCCAAGACATTAAAGCCAACGATGACGTGTACTACATTCGCTGGCAGGATGTCTTGGCGGTCTTTTCTTCGTATGTGGCGGGCAGCGAACAAGGCGCACCCGTTGCGGCGCTGACGGAAAATCAAGTGGACAAGCTGCGGGAAATTATGTGGGCGATGAACGCGGTGGACTACTCCACTCGTGCGGAAACCGCCGTTATAGAAACGACGGACAAAAACGGAAAAGCAACCACAACAGAGATAACCGAAACCGTCCTTGTAATCGAACTGACCCACAAAGCACCCAACGAGATGGCATTGGATTATCACTTTACCGTCCGCCAGAACACCTACCTGCAACTCCTGCAAGACCCGCAGTATGAAGAACTGTGGGCAGAATTGCTTGGCGGTTTTGCACAGGGAGGTGGAGAACTTATGAACCCGGATAGTACCCGCACCCCGACAGGCACCCTGCAATGGCCGCTGCCTGTCGCGGGTACGATTACTTCTCCATTCGGGCACCGCATTGACCCCTCACCGGCGAGGTAAACTCCCACACCGGCACAGACATTGCCTGTGCCGAGGGTACGCCGATTCTTGCTGCGGCAGACGGCATCGCCACTGTTGCCAACGGCCTTGACAGTTGGGGCGGCAGCTACGGCTACTACATCCAAATCGACCACGGCGGCGGGCTGGAAACACTGTACGCCCACTGCTCGTCCATCTGCGTTGCCACCGGCCAGCAGGTGCAGGCCGGGCAAGTTATCGGCTATGTCGGACATACCGGGCGAGCGACAGGCAGCCATTTGCATTTTGAGGTACGAGCAAATGGAAATCGCGTAAATCCACTACAAAATTTTCTGTGATAGAAATCCCTCTATAATTCTGAGTGCTGATACGACAAGCGAAAAATACAGACCGCCACAGAGGTGTTTAATCCTCAAGGCGCAAGGGAAAAGAGCGTTTATAAAATACATTAAAATCCATCGATTGCACGTCCGACAATCTTGGGAACAAAAATAGACATCACAACTAACCATATGGCAGCAACGGTTTGAATAAGGTTACTTACTGCAACACAGATAAAGTTGTATCACAAATATATGCATGACTGTCATAGCGGGAATTTGTTCGGATAACTTTTATCATCAAAACATTACCCCCATTTACACTGACACTAATAGGTCGAACATGTTCATCTCGTACAACATCGTCAACTCGCCCAACAAGAACATCATCAAGGTAGATTTCCACGCTCATATTTGCATCACGATTTGTATCTTCCGATGTAACAATATTTGCCGAAAAGGTATCATATTGTCCGTCCAACTTGAACTTGGCCCATGCGGTGTCGGAAGCGTCAAAACGATACGATACGCTGTGAGTGGTTCCATACAAATCCTTGACGGAGGGGACTTGCTCACAATTAACACTGTCAAGGCATTCCAAATTGTCAAGGCGCTTGGAAATGTCTCGCTTTAATCCACCCTGCTCAATTACGCTATTGATTTCATCTGAGGAATATGTATTTAATAGTGTTCCCTTAAGTATTTGAATTTGATTTTTCAAATCGTCATTTTCGCTTTGCAGGCTTTGAACTTGTCCCTGTAGGGTGGTTTGATTTGTCTGATACTGACTATTCTCATCGATAACCTTTTTGTATTCTGAGATTAATTCCTCTGTAGAATCTGTTAAATCCATATTAGCAGAGATATTACTACCAGTTTCACCCAAAATTTGAATGACATTTCCATTAACAGTTTGAGTGACATTCTGTACATTGTAAAGTCTCAAGACACTTCCCCCTGTAACAGCGGCAAGAACAGCGGTAATCACTGTACAAATAATTTTGGTTCGGTTCTTCTCTTTCGTAATCATTTTTACATTTATCCTTTCCAGTCACCGAAGTAAATTGTTCGAATCGAATATCCTTCCGCGGTTTTTAGGCGTCATCCATCTGTCATCCGCGGCCTTTCACCCCGAGAGTGCATACCCCTGCCTCGTTACGGTTTTCAATTCATTTTGCCCCAAGTCCAGCTTCTTCCGTAATTTCGCGATATGTACATCGACCGTCCGTGTCTGAATCGGCGTTGTGATATGCCAAGCGGATGACAGCAGAAGATTCCGGGAGCAGACACGCCCGGAATGGTCGAGCAATGTGACAAACAGCTGATACTCCATAGCAGTCAGGTGAATCGGGTGACCTTCCTTTTCAACAGTGCAGTTGGTTTCATCTATGGAAAGATTTTTATAGTACCTCATCCGGAACACCTAACATATCATACTCATCCATCAGCGCTTGCCCGATTGCCCACGTCAGCAAAAAGGCTGCACAGGCAAGAAAAACCGGCACCCACAGGGTGTTGCCGCCTTGGGTCTGCCAAAGCGCAGCGGCGTGGAAAAGTGGATAAAACCCCAGCCACTCGATGCCGTTTTTCATGCCCGAAAGGCTCAGCAGCGCAGGCAGACAATACGCCACGGCGCTGATGAACAGTGCGGGCAGCAGGTTCCCCAATTTCTGCCCCAGCCATAGGGTGATTCGGCTCATACACAGGCAGGCGGCAAAGCGGCAGATCAGCCAGAACAGCAGCAAATCAGACAGCGTGATGAATTTCGGCACAGCCTCCAGCTCCGAAATACTCATCGCCGGGGCCAGCAGCGCGGGCAAGCCGTAATCGCGCAGCACCTGCCACAGATGCGGCAGCGCCGTGCCCGCGGCGATCAGCAGCGCAGCCGCGTCGCTTTGCCGCTGCTTGGCGCGCACGGTCGCGCGGCGGCCCAACGGTGTGGCGCGCAGCACGGTCTCCATGCCGCCCTTGCGCTCCATCGCAAACAGGCCGCTGAAGCACAGTGCGCACAGTAGCCCGGCCCACAGCGTGTCCTGCACGTCAGCGGTACCGCTGAAGCCGAACAGCTTTTTGTAGCCGCTCTCGTACACCAGCCACGCGCCGGGGTGCTCCTTTAAGTAGTAGTTGATATTGTTTTGCACGACCTGCTGGTAAATGTTGTATTTTTGCTGTAGTGCGCCGTAGGCCAGCATCGCCTCGTTGCTCAGCTCTCCGCGCGCCACGCGCCGCTGCACGGCCAGCATCGGGGCAAACTCCTCGCCCTGTGCAGTCAACCAGTCGCGGCTCTCCGCCGTCCACGGGCCGGAGATATGCTTCATGTAGTAGGCATAATAAATTTCGTCGGCATCAATATAGCTTTCGCTTGTCACGCCCTGATACACGCCGAACGCCAAGAACGCTGCCAGGAACACCGCTGCGCCGTTCAGCACAAACAGCTTGCGGCCTTCTTCCTTTATAATAGAGGTCGCTTTCGTCCTGCGCGTCAGCCCCAACACAAGGCCGCGCTTGGCGGCGGGCAGCAGCTGTGCGCGGGCGAATACCGTGCAGAACGCCGCTGCGAACAGCGCTCCGTAGAACACCGCCGCCGTCCACTCGACCAGCGGCAGCCCGATCGGTGTGCCAAACCAGAACAGGTTGCGGTAGTTGCCCAGCAGCTCGTTAGTTTGCAGCAGGCTGACGAGGTTTGCGTATTTGATTACGTTCAAATGGCTCGTGGCCGGAATAGCCGCGCGCACGCCGTACATCGCCAACGGCAGCGCCAACGCGCCGATCCAGCCCGCGGCGGCGCGGCGCGCCGTCAGCGCCGCCAACATGACCCAAAGGCCCATCACGAACGCCCCGGCCCACTTGGCAAGCAAAAACCGAAGCAGGTATTGCCCGACGGTGATCTGCATGGTGCAGCGCATCAGGGCGGGAACACTTTGAATGGTGCGATTCAGCGAGCCTAAACCGAAGGACGCCGAGCAATAGGCAAGGTTGACCCCATACAGCACCATCAGAACGACCAATAAGCTGGCAGCAAATGCCGCCAGCTTGGCAAGGGCTGTTTTCAACCGTCCGCCCGGCAGGCTGCGCACAAGGCCCAGCAGACCGCTGTCGCGCTCCTGCCGCACAAGCAACAGCGCCAACAGCAGCATGGCGGCCAGTAAAATCAGGTCGGTAAAGGCGTAGGAGATTGCCGTGTACAGCCCCTTTTGCGGGTAGTAGTCGATCTCGGTCACGGTCAGCCCCGCATACACCTTGGCCGTGGCTTCGATGTTCTTTAAGTCGTAGCCGGTTTTGTCGTTTTGGAAGATCGAGATGCCCGCCAACTGCGTCGCTTTGGTCTGCACGCCGTCCAGAAAATCGGTGTAGGCGGCCACGGTGTCGTACTCGTTCTGCAGCTGATTAAACAGGCGATATTCGGTGTTCAGGTCGTCGGTGAACAGTGTATAGCTTTTGTCCTTGTATTCCTGCTCGTAGGCGTCGAACATCGCAGCGTTCTCGTCGCGGTAGGCTTGCAGGTAGCTGCTGCCGGCGTAGGCCATATCGCGGTAGAAGCCGCCGATCTTGACAAGGCTCTCAATCTCGGTATATTTCCCGTGCAGGTACGCACCCTTTTCTTCCATTGTCAGGCCGTCGAGCTGCGCGCCGACGGCGCGGTAGGCCGCGGCGGACGGCTGCCCCGTGGTCGGGCGGGTGCCCATCCAGAGCAGCAGCAGATTGGCGGCGGCCAGCACGGCCAGCAAAAGCGGGAACAGCCGGTTGCCCCACACCTTGCGCAGCTCGGCCAAAAACAGGCTCATTTTCCGTCCCCCTCGCCGAACACGTTCAGATACACGTCCTCCAGTCCACCGCCCGGGGCGTAGGCTGCGATCAGGTCGGGCACAGGCGCAGCGTCCACAATCTTGCCCGCGCGCAGCAAAATTACTTTGGTAGCCACGCTCTCGACGTCCGAGACGACGTGCGTCGCTACCAGAATGATGCGGTCCTGCGCCATGCCGGCCAGCAGCGTGCGCAGGCGCACGCGCTCGCGCGGGTCAAGGCCGGCGGTCGGCTCGTCCAAAATCAGCAGCTTGGGGTCGCCCAACAGGGCGGCGGCCAGCAGCAGGCGCTGCTTCATGCCGCCGCTGTACGCCGCCAGCCGCTTGTCGAGCTCGTCGGTCAGGTTGACGGCCGCGGCCACGCGCGCGACCTCGCCGAGCACGGCGGCGCGCGGAATTTCTTTCAGCGCGGCCATGTAGGCCAAAAAGCGGCGGCCGGTGTAGCTGTCGTACAGGCCCTGCTGCTGCGGCATATAGCCGAGCACGCGGCGGAACGCAATGCCGTGCGCGGGGCGGCCGCACCACAGCACCTCGCCCGAATCGGCAGCCAGCCCGCCGGTGATGATGCCGATCAGCGTGCTTTTGCCCGCGCCGTTCGGCCCCAAAAGGCCATACAGGCCCGGGCCGAGGGTGATGGACACCCCGGCCAGAGCCTGCTTGGTTTTCGGTTTGCCCTGCCCGCGGCGGTGCAGCAGCGGGGCGGGCAGCAGATAGGTTTTGCGCAGATCGTTCAGTTCCAGTTGCATGGCAGAGGTACGCTTTCTTTTGTGCAGGATTTACAGCTTTGCCCGCATGGCAGCACCGGGTTGTTTCGGAGTTGTTGCAAGGGGGGACGAAGATTGTCCCAGCTTTGCACGATTTGTGGGGGCTTTACCCTGCGTGCGGCGGTGTGGCAGGAGGTTTTTATAAATCGTTCGATTTTGGTTACTCTGTTGTTTTTACAATTGCGTAATCTTTGCTGTTTTGCCAGTACGCGGTTTTATCAATCGTTGCCAACCTGTATAAATCAAAAACCCAAGATTCACTCATGCCTCCGGCCATCGGATGACTCGTCGAAATGATATCTGATCCAACCATAAACAGATATTTATCGGGAGTTTCGGCAAAAATGACTCCGGGCAGCGCATTGCCGTTCTCATCAGAAAAAACATGGTTCAATTCTGTAGTAATCCCGTTTGTAATGTCGACAGAATAATACACCAACTTGCGGTCGTTTTCGTTGCCAGTATAGGTATGCAGGGTCAGATAACCGTCGTGGATGCCGTCAAATTTTGTCTCGTAGCAGATTTTCAGGCTTTCCGGCAGCGTCGTTGCCAGATCGGGTAGCTGCGATCCGTTTTGCAGATCGTACCGTTTCAAAACACGGTCGTCGCCCATCGTGTAAAAAATACCGTCGCTGCACGCATACGGCTGCACATAATGCAAATCAAAAAGCGATGTGGTTTGAAGCGTTGATAAATCCAGCCGAGCGGTATCCAATTGCAGGCTATCCATATCTATACTAAGGTCATAAGTGTATGGCACATAGGTCAAAATCAGGCTTTGCCCGTCCACGCCAGATATTTTTCTTCGGTTTCCGAAAGATTCAGTAACTCAAAGACGTTTCCACTTTTCACATTGATAGCGCACAGTGTTCTGGTTGTCAGCGGCAGCTCGATTCCGTCCTCCGGGGAGACTTTTTGTGTTTCATCCTGCTTTTGTACGACAAAATACAGATTTTCATCATCACGAGCCATAAAATCTCGCAGCTGCGCACACAGCATTTCGTTAGCGCCAAAGGTAAACACTTTTTTTCGTTCACTACCGTCTGGAGTCATCAGCTCAATACTGGGCAGTGCGTCGTCACCCAGAACGGCGCTGTAATCGGATGCGCCGCCGTTGACGATCACAACGGTGTCCCCCACGGGAATCGCCGCGTGGAACCCCATAAAAGTGGGAAACACCGCGGTGCAGGCGGAATCCTTGTGCTCGCAGTTGGGCTGATTGCACAGGTACACCTCCTGGGCGCTTGAAAAATCAGTGTACATCAAATGATTCATCCCGTTTTTACCTGCAACAAAACGATAATATCCCTCATTTGAGGCATAACCATCAATATACGAATCAGTATATAGGCACTCCAATTCTCCCATGGGGACAAACGCCGCACTATCGGCATAGACGTCGGATGGGTGAATTTGCTTCAACGCGTTGTCTGTTGTCGTTTGTGTTGATTCAGCTTTGGTAATATCACTTTGCAATACAGCATTGCTGCCGCTGGCATGATCACAGGCGGATAACAGCAGAAGCACCGCCCACAGAAAACTTGTCATGCAAAAAGCATGCCTTTTCTTTTGCATAATCATCAATCCCTTATGTATGATTCAAAAATGATGAGCGAATCGCCGATGCGGAAATAATTAACGCATCGGCGACTCGCGGACGGGTTTTTATCTGCGGAAAGAAACATATATGCTTATAGGTACAAAGATTATGTCCTTATACCATGTTGACCATAGTTGTTTTCACCACATAAAAACCTTTTTTATGAATTTAGGCTGGGTTGACTGTCCAGAGCTGCGCTTGCGAAGACTCGTTATACCACGAGGTCTTGATATTTGTGCCAATTGCATTCCAATATGCGTTGCGCTGGTCGAAAATAATGCGGTGAACTTGACCGGAAACCGTGCGAAAGTCAATCGAGGCGACCTGATAATCGCAAGTGGATGCCTGTAGAATAACTTCACCTTTGTCGTATGTAGCTACACGCTTAGATGCATTGCCGGTTCCGCGGAACAATTTAATGGTACCGCCATCATTGACGGGCGTCCATTTTTGCGCATAAGAAGCCAACTGAACATTAGTGCCATCCTGCGCAGAAGCATACAATCCGTTCGACTTGGAAAGAATGGTGTAAGTGACACCGGCATACGCAGCACGTTTGGGAGCGGCCGCAAACGTCGGCACGGCCATAGCCATAGCCATAACACAGGCGATTGCAAGGGTGAGAAAGCGCTTGCTGAGTTTCTTCATGATGTATTCCTCCATTCTGAAAGAAACTGGTATCGGGTTGGTTTCGGGGCGGATATGTTCAGCATCTGCGCGCCGATGCCTGAGCCTTGGATGTGGGGTAGTTCTTTGGAACAACTTCACCATACCACAAAGCTTTCACATTCGCCACGTTTCGGCAGTATTTCAAGAGTTTATGTAGCAAAAGGCGAGTTTTACCCAAAAAAGCAGGGCCGCACGCAACCGCGTACAGCCCTGTTTAAAAATTTTGATGTTTGCTTTTTTACAGCCCCATTGCCTTTATGACTTGCAAAAGCAAACGTGCCCGCGCAAACCCGTCTTTGTCATTGCTGTTGTTGTACAGTGTTAACCCCTGCAATAAGTCCGCAACAGCGCACTTTTGTTCCGCTGCCAGATGCTTTGTCGAAAGTACTTCCGCGTTCTCGCCATAAATCAGCTCGTCGATGGACACGCCGAACAGCTCCGACATAGCAATGATCGTATCAACCGATGGTGTTTTGCTGTCTGTCTCATAGCTGCTAATCATCGAAGCCTTTTTATCCAGCTTGTGCGTCAGATCGCTCTGCGACCAGCCGCGCTTTTTGCGCAACTCGTAAATATTTCTGCCGATATACCGATGTGCCATTGTTCACTACCGCCCACTTTAGCCTTGTAAATTAACTTTACCACTTGACTATGCGCTTATAGTGTATTATTCTCGTATAAAATACGCTTATAGCGCAGTTTTGCGGCTTGGCAGCAATATTGCTTGACATTTTGGAGGCATGGTATTATGTTTGAAAAAAATCATGACATTCTACTTCATCCGAAAGGGGCGACGACCATGCCGACAGGTATCAAGGTGCTGGTTTGCGATGACGACGCAGCCTTTTGCCAAAAAATGGCCGATCTGGTGCGCAGAAATCAGCCGGAAGACGGTAGCAGCGTTGCGGTAACGATCTGCTGCGACCCCACCGCTTTGGCGGACAAAGCCTTGGGGCAGTTCGATATTGCGTTCTTGGATATCGACATGGGCGCATACAGCGGGCTGGAACTGGCGCGCCATATCCGCAGCCTGAACCTTGATACGATCCTGATCTTCGTCACCAACTATGTGCAGTATTCGCTGGAGGGGTACGAGGTGCAGGCCTTTCGCTATTTGCTGAAAAGTGAGCTGGAAGAAAAGCTGCCAGGCTATTACCAAAAGGCATTGGAAGAATTACAACATTCCGCCGATGAAATAACATTCAACGAAAACGGTGAGCAATTCCACATTAAATATCAGGATATTCTGTACATGGAAAGCCGACAGCGCGTGATGCGGCTGTTCACGCTGACGGATACGCGGTCGCGTGGGTACTTTTACGCCAGCATGGAAGACACCGAAAAGCAACTGGCCCCAGTCGGCTTTTTGCGGGTACAGCGCAGTTATCTTGTCAATGTGGCGCACATCCAAAAGCTGAATTATGACAAGGTGATTCTGACGGACGGAACGGAACTGCCAGTCAGCCAGAAAATGTATTCGAGCATCAAGGCCAAATATCTGCGTTGGAGGAACCGGCAATGATTGGACATCTTGTAGCAATGCTTGTTTCTGCCGTTGCTTTTTTTGGCGCGATTCTTTTGTACGGTGCCTTTTCGCCGCGTCGGTTGAAGGGGTGGAAGTTTTGGCTTTGCTTTGCTGTGTATTGTGCCCTGATGGAAGGGGCCGGACCGTTGGCAAACGGGCTTTATTCCGCTTGCGGAATCCTGGGCGGCGGTGTGGGGCGGCAAATGCTTTATAATGTGACGAGATATCTCCTGCTTTACGTTCTTTTTATTTCGAGAAAGGTCGATGGTGTATCTTTCCACTACGGTTATTTTCTATTCGTGGATTTGCTGTATTGAAAACCTTGTCGTCGGTGCAACGCTCATACTCCAAGCTGATGCGGTTCGACTGGCAGTTCAAAATTCGGAGAAAAGCTGGCTGTTTTGGATCAATCAACTATTGGTTCTCTGCGGATGCGCCGCGATTCGCAAAGCACATCCTTATCAGCCTCAAACCAATGGTTCACAAAACAGATTCGCAATTTCGGCCATCATATCGTTGGTGTCAATGGCAATGACCGCTCGCTTGCAAAACGGATATTATCAGGGGGAAATTAACGGCGCTTTCCTGTTTTATTTTGCGGCTGTATTGCTGTTTTCCGATGTGATGACGTTCGTGCTGATTGTCTGGAATGAAAAGGATGAACGGCTCAAAGGGGAAAATCTGACACTCACCGCACGGGCACGCACGCAGGCAGAAAGTATTGAAGCACTGAGCGCATCTTACACGGCCCAAAGAAAGTTGACGCATCTGCCAGAGGGGAGAACAGAACCATGAAAAATCGCTATCTCCCCTTCGGTTATAAAATTGCAGACGGCAAAATCGTGGCAGATTCCGAACAGGTCGAAGCTGTACGCCGGATATTCGATGCCTACACCGCAGGGCAAACATTTCAACAGATTGCCGATGCGCTGTCTGCCCAAGGTATCCCCTACCGTTCGGATGCATCTCGCTGGAACAAAAACATGGTGAGCCGTATCCTTGCCAATGCAGACTACTGCGGTACGGCGGAATACCCACAAATCATCACCGCAGGGCAGTTTGAAGCGGCAGAACAAATCCGAAAAAGCAAGACGGTCACCTACTCGGCAACGCTGAAACCGTTCCGCAAAGATATGCATTGCGGATGCTGCGGTGCAAGGCTTTACTGGCACCCCAAAAGCAATCAATGGGTTTGCCGAGAATGCGGAATGTGGTCGAAGCCGACACAAGCCGAGGAAACTTTCAATAGCATTGTAGAAAAACTGCGATGGCTCCAACAGAACCCCGAACTCATCCATCCGCCAGCGGGCAAGGCAAATGTGCAATCAATGGAAATTGTTCTGCTGGATAGGGAGATTGAACAGGCTCTGCTGGATGAGGAACCAGATGCTGATGCGCTAATCACTAAAATCCTGCACCGGGCGGAACTGGAATATGAATTCTGCTCTGCAGGAGATGCCGACCCGGCAACTATGCAAATACAAAAAGCGTGTGCTGAGTATGCGCCAACAGAGGAATTTCCGGAAACCTTTTATAAAGAAGTCGTCAGCAAGGTCATCCTGTACCGTGACACCCACATCGAATTCAAACTGCAAAACGGACAAATTGTGTAAGGGGAAAAGCCATGGGTAACATGAGAATCATTGAGATTCCCGCTTCTATGAGGGAAAGCGCCTTACGGAAAAACACGGTGCGCAAGCTGCGGGTGGCGGCCTACTGCCGCGTCAGCACCGAGGAAGAAGAACAGCAGGGCAGCTTTGAAATCCAGAAACTGTACTACACCGAGAAAATCAATTCCACCCCGGAATGGGAGGTCGCGGGCATTTACGCAGATGATGGTATTTCCGGTGTGCATACAAAGAAGCGCGATGGTTTCAACCAGATGATTCAGGACTGCAAGAAGCACAGAATCGACCTTATCCTGACGAAATCTATTTCACGGTTTGCCCGCAACACGCTGGATAGTATCCAATATGTCCGAATGCTGAAGCAGATGGGAATCGCGGTGGTATTTGAAAAAGAGAATATCAACACCGCCACCATGAACTCCGAGATGATCCTCACTGTGCTGAGCGCCTTTGCGCAGGCCGAGAGCGAATCTATCTCCCAAAATGTTGCCCGCGGTAAGCGCATGGGATATAAGCACGGCAAATTTGCCTTCCCTTACGGCAGAATCATCGGCTACCGAAAAGGAGCAGACGGCAAGCCGGAGATCATCCCGGAGCAGGCTGAAATCATTCGGCTGATTTTCAACAGCTACCTGCAAGGGGACAGTCTGCAAAGCATCAAGGCAAAGCTGGAAACGGCGGGTGCACTCACAGCCCGCGGCAACACCGCATGGTCAGCGCAGAGCATCCAGCGCATCCTGCAAAACGAAAAATACTGCGGTGACGTATTACTGCAAAAGACCTTTACTGAGGATGTGCTGACGGGTGTACATAAGAAAAACACCGGGCAACTCCCGCAATATTACATTGAAAATTACCACGAGGGCATTGTCAGCAAACAGATGTTCCGAGAGGTGCAAGCTGAGATTGCCCGCCGAAACAGCAAGTCAGCTGCCAACCAACGCAAGCGCCGCCGGGGCCGCTACAACAGCAAATACGCCTTGTCCGAACGGCTGTTCTGCGGTGATTGCGGCAGCCCTTACAAGCGGGTGACTTGGAATATTCACGGCAGAAAGCAAATCGTCTGGCGGTGCGTGAATCGCATCGAGTATGGCACGAAATTCTGCGGCAGCTCGCCGTCCATCCCGGAAGAAGAACTGCACCGTGCCATTTTGAAAGCGGTGCAAGATTTGGCTGCAAACTTTACCGATGAAGTCGCTGCCCAGATCAACGGCATCCTGCATGACATCCAGACCGGCGAAAGCGCAAAGCCCAATTTGCAGGAGCAGCTGGAGCAGACCCAGCAGGAATTTGACCGACTGCTGGAAATGTCCTTGGACTTCGATGAGGATACGCCGTTTCTCGATGACAGGTTGAAAAAGCTGAATAGTAAAATTAAGAGTCTGAAAAAAGGCATCGAGGACAGCGCCGCCCGACAGGAAAAAATCGGTCAACCGGAAATGCTGCTGTCGGCCAAAGATATGCAAATCCAAGAATATGACGATACGCTGACTGCGCGAATCATTGAGAAAATCACGGTGAGGTCGCGCAATGAAATTGAAATACGGTTCATCGGCGGCTATAAAAAGACAATGCAACTGATATAAAAATAAAGGGGCATACCCAATCGGAGATAAGGCATCTTCGATTGGGTATGACCTTTTTCACTTTTATCGGAAAGAGGTAGTTATGAAGCTGGGAGAGAAAATCAAGCTGGTTCGTAAGCAGAGAGGATGACACAGCGGGAACTAGGAGAACGACTGCACTTGGATGGCAATGCGGCAAACCGTATTGCTCAATATGAGTCGGGATTCCGAACGCCCAAAGAGGGTAGAATCCAAGAAATAGCCAGGGTTCTGAATGTCCGCAAAGAAAATTTCTTTACAAGCGCAGAAACGCAGGAGGACATTATTCGCTTGATGATTTGGTATGACTGGGAACATGGCTGCGGCGGGAGCGTTCCGATTGATATAGTTGAATAGGTTCCCACTTTTGAACCCGGTAACTCCGGTTTGAAAGTGGGAACTTTTCTTTTTATAAGCAGCCAGAATAGAACGCTGATTCATATTGGTTCGGCGTTTTCATGTTTAGTTTTCTATGCGGGCGTTGGCTGTTGTAGAAATTGACATATTCGTCCAGAACGGCTTGCAGTTCCTGCGGTGTGCCATACAGGTGGTGATAAAGCGCCTCCTTTTTCAGCGTGTGGAAAAACGACTCGCAGACGGAATTGTCGTAAGGCGTGCCGGGTGTGGAAAAGGATTGCTTTATATGAAGCTCTTTTAAATGTGCGCGGAAAATGTAGGATGTATACTGTGCGCCTTGGTCACTGTGGAACATCAGATCTTGCGGGGGATTCCGAGACAGGAAAGCGTCATCAAAAGCAGCAAGCGTAAGAGCTGTGTTGATGGAATCCGATATGCTGTACGAAAGTATACGCCGTGAGAACAGATCCAGCACCACGCAGATATAGTAATATTGGTCGAGCACTTTGATATAGGTGATGTCGCTGACCCAAATTAGATTGGGCTAAGGCTGGTCAAATTGGCGTGTTAACAAATTTCTGAAATAAGCACGCGGCAGACTTTTTTGATGCTCTGCCTTGTAGCACGGTTTTGCAACGGATAATCCCATCTCCTTCATAAGACGAACGATGCGCTTTTCACTGACTTTGTAGCCTAGTTCTGCAAGTTTGTGATGAATTGGCTTTCTGCCAAAACGGTTCTTACTGTCGTGGAAGATTTGACGAATCAGAGGCTTCAGCTTTTCATCATTTATCTCATAAGAAGTCCGTTGCCCCTCGCGCCGCTTACGGTTGTAGTAAGTTCCGCGCGGTAGGCTTAGTGCGTCGCATAAAACGTGGATGGAATAGCGCCCGCACAATGCATTAACAGCAGCTACTTTTTCGGCGATAGAGGCTTTACTGCCGTACGGACACTGCCGAAGGACCTCTAATTCCAGCGCAAGTTTTTCAAGGTGGCGCTTGGATTTGTGGCTGGTTGCCCGGTTGGTGGTAATGGCTTCATGCATGGGGTGTACCTTATCAAATTTCTGTTTCCATGTAAAGAATGTGCTTTCAGCCATGCCGTACTTGGCTTGTGTTTCCGCGAATGAGTGACCGAGCTCGTAGAAAAGAACGGCTTCATCTTTGATAGATTGCGAGTAATGCTTTTTGCCCATTGGATAACTCCTTTGCTAAAATAGTGTGAGGATTCCAGTATAGCAAAGGAGGCGAGAAAAGTATAATTTATAGGCGATATTTCGACGTTCTATACTGTGAATATGTGCTAATTTTAAGGGAACGACTACATACAGAACAAAGGAGAAAAGCATGGATTTTATTAGCACAGGCACAGAGATACTTAAACAGGAAAACGTACTTACGCCGCGGCAAAAAGATATTATTGATACGGAAAAGGAAGTATTAAAATCTCCGTTCGATAGGAATACTGCGATTGGACAAGTAGAGAAAAATTGCATACGCTATCCCGAACTGGCATTAGGAGTGACTGTGCCTATTGCGATAAGAGGGTGTTCATTAGAGCAAATGACGAATGATGATATACTAAAAATACTGCAATTGCAGTTTGGAATCCTGATGGCGGAACGACAAGTTTCAGGTAAATGCTTGACTTCCAGCAGGGCTGCGTCCATCGTGGGGGCTTGTGTGGTGACTTTGGGGAAGTCAGGAACATGGGCGGTACAGCCGTCTGCCGAGAGGGTGCAGAGTACAGGATAAGGCTGGTTCTCAACCGAGATGTTGTACTGCATCCCGAACAGATCGTCCATCTTGTCCATTTCGTGCCGCTTGTGTTCGTCCATACTGTGGACATAGGTGTCCATCGTGAACGCCACGGAGTAGTGACCGAGAATGGCCGACAGCGTTTTGTAGTCCATGCCGCGTTCCAGTGCGCGGGTGGCAAAGGTATGCCGCAGGGCGTGGAAGGTAAAGTGCCCGATGTCGGCATCCTTCAACAAACGGTCGTAATAATCCTTGAAGGTTTTCTGTTCGAAGTAGTGACCGAACTCGTTGGTGACGATGAAGCCATCGTCGGTGTACTTATCCCCTGCCCGAATCTTGTCCTGCACCTGCTGCTGTTTCCAACGAGCAAGCTCGTCTGCCATTGTGCGGGTCAGTGGAATCGTGCGGCGGGAGTTCTTGGTTTTGGGTGTGCCGAATACGATTTCGGTTTTGTTTTCGCCGTCGTGGGCTTCGTACTTGGCAAGACGGTTGATCGTGCGGCGAACATGAAGCTGCGCGGTGCTGAAATCAATATCTTCCCATTTCAGCGCCAGTAATTCCCCATGCGTAATCCTGTACACAAGTCCAGCCGGATGAACACACCGTAGCGGTGGCGGTAGCTGGCTTGCACCAGCGCCCGCTGCTGGTCGTTGGTGAAAACCACGATTTCGGGCTTTTCTCCGCTGGGCAAGGTCACGGCATCGCAGGGATTGTAAATCAGTAGACGCTCTTTCACAGCTTGCTGTAAGCACTTATGCAATGCCATGTGGTAGTTGCGAAGCGTCTTAGGCGACAGCCCTTCCTCGCGGAATTTGTAGTTGTAAAATTCCTGCAGGGTGTGCGGCTCTAACTTTTTCAGTAAGATTTTCCCCAGCACACAAAAATGCTTGTTTAAGTAGCTGCGGTAGCTGGCATAGGTGGATTGCTTGACGGTGTCCTTCATGTAGGTGTCCAGCCAGTATTCATACCACTCGCCCAGTGTCACGGCCATCGGATCGCGCCAGCCCTGTGTGCGGACTTCATGGGCTTGCTGCTGTAAGATGGCAATAGCTTCCTGCCGCGTGTTACAGCAGGTGGATGTACGCCGGGGCTTGCCGGTCTTGTAGTCCATCCCGGCAGATAGCCGCACCTCCCACCGCCCGTCTGTGCGCTGACGGATGTTGCCCTCGTTGTGTCCTCGTCGGACAGGTTTCTTGATTGTATCTTTCACGTTGTATCGTCTCCTTTCGTGACACAAAGACTACCACAGGCTTGTGGAGAAAGCTATTCATCAGACCCAACAATCTTCGGGTTCTCGTTTTGGGCTTTATTGACCTTTTGCTGCTCCAGCCAGTCCAGCAGTTCATCCCGCCGCACCAGCAATCGGTTTCCAATGTGGAATGCAGGAAAAGTCGCATTATGGAATATGCGGTAGGTGGTCGAGCGTGAGATACCGAAGTAAGTTTGTACTTCCTTGGGGCTGACAACATTGGGTAAATCTTGAAATTCCGTGTTCATGGGTTCCTCCTGTGTAAATGGTGTAAAGATGCCTTCACTATATAGCCGCCGAGAACGGCGAAAATTACGAAGTTTTTTAAACTGTTTAGAAAAAGTTCAAATTTTTAGAAAGATTCCAAATCATATCATACAGACCGGCAGTAGCAGCTTTTGCAACTGTCCTCAAAATATTTGAAAAAAGCTCTCTACTATATAGCCGCTGAGAAACGGTCAAATATGTCGCAAAGAAAAAATATTTTAAAGATTTCGCATCTGACTAAATGCCCAAATACACTTCAAAACCAGCATATCACCCATTGTGCTAAAAATCCTTGCACTTTTACAAAATATCTAAATCCATTTTAACAAACAATGGGGCAAAAACCCTGCCACATTACCCAAAATAAAACAGGCAAGCCGCAGATTAAAACGGCTTGCCTGTTTTGGATGACGATGGTGACGGTAGTGACGATGTTTATGGGATATGGGTTTACCCTATGCAAGAAAGACCGTCACCATCGTCACTACCGTCACGCTTATAGTGAAATGACGCTTGCAGTTTACTACTGCTCGAAACAAAAATAATGATATTACGAGAAACACAAAATCAGAATGACGCAGATGACGCTAATGACGCTGAATCTGGGATATGGTATAGGGATATCCTCAAAACAGCGTCACAAGCGTCATCTGCGTCACTATCGTCACGCAAGAATGCAGCCGGGGGTCTGGGGTACACCCCAGAAATGTGCATGTGGATGACCACATGCTATGCTAGCAAAACACGTCTACCCTAAACGATGACAAACAAACCCGATACCCGCACAAATTCGTATATGCTCTCAAGAGTGAATCACTTCTGATTCATCCAAAAATCTTGACTTGAAAAAATGAATCAGTTCTGATTCACTCTGTACAAATAAATGGAAATCCACTTTTCATTAAAAAATCCACCAAGATTTTCCTGAACAGCACACAAGGCTATAGAAAATCTTGATGGACGAAGCAGCTAAACCAGAAACAAAATCAGAAAGGCTCAGAACAGCGTCGGAGCAATGTCTTACCCAGGCTGCTTGCCGATGTAAGCCAGGATGCCGCCGTCAACGTAGAGAATCAGACCGTTGACGAAATCGGAAGCCTCAGATGCCAGGAAGACAGCGGGGCCGCCCAGGTCCTCGGCCTCGCCCCAGCGTGCAGCGGGAGTCTTGGCAACGATGAACTGGTCAAACGGATGGCGGAGCCGTCCGGCTGGATCTCACGCAGGGGTGCGGTCTGCGGGGTGGCGATGTAGCCGGGGCCAATGCCGTTGCACTGAATGTTGTACTGGCCGTACTCGGAAGCAATGTTTTTGGTCAGCATCTTCAGGCCGCCCTTGGCAGCAGCGTAAGCGGAGACAGTCTCACGGCCCAGTTCGCTCATCATGGAGCAGATGTTGATGATCTTGCCGCCGCCCTGCTTGATCATATCGGGGATGACGGCCTTGGCAACGATGAAAGGTGCGTTCAGGTCAACGTCGATGACCTGACGGAACTGGGCAGCGGTCATCTCGATCATCGGGATGCGCTTGATGATGCCGGCGTTGTTGACCAGCACATTGATGTGGCCGACTTCCTCGGTGATCTTCTTGACCATCTCATTGACGGCATCCTCGTTGGTGACATCGCAGACATAGCCGTGGGCCTCGATGCCGGCCTCTTTGTAGGCAGCCAGCCCCTTGTCCACCAGCTCCTGCTTGATGTCGTTGAAAACGATGGTGGCGCCGCAGTTTGCCATTGCGGTGGCAATGGCAAAGCCGATGCCGTAAGAAGCGCCGGTGATCAGGGAGACCTTACCGGTCAGGTCAAAGGATTTGGGTGTACAGACAGACATAAAAGTACCTCCTGTTGAATAAAAGCGATTTATCTTTCCAGCCCGTAGGGCACCGGGTGCTTGCCGTAGCGGTTGGCGGGGCTGCCGGTCAGGGTCAGCGTCAGGGCGTTTTCGCCGGGGGTCAAAAGCCCCGCCAGCGGGAATTTGTGCGGCGGCCAGAAGGACACGCCCGCCGGCTGGCCGTTGACAGTCAGCTCGGCCATCTCCTGCCCGGGCAGGGTCAGCAGCGGCGTGGCGGTCTGCAGCTCCGTTGCTGTGATCTGCAGTGTGGCGCGGTAGGTCTTGGTGAGATGGGCCGCGTCCTCGTCCGCAAGGGCAAAGTCTGGTGCGGCCAGCGACAGATAGGTAGGCGGCAGGGGAAGGGCCTCGCTTTCCCGCGCAGTACAGGTGAACAGCAGCAGGCTGCCGCGCGCGGGCAGCTCCAGCGGCAGGCAGGCCCCCTTGGCGGTACGCTCGGCCGGGCAGGCGCAGGGCTGGCCGCTCCACAGATCGTACCGGCAAAGCGGAGCATCCACCGGCAGGGTCAGTCGGGTCTTGATGGGGGTGTTGCCCTCGTTGACCAGCAGCCAGCAGGCGCGCCCTTCCTTATTAAAAGAGGCGCAGCGCAGCATGGGCTGCGGCGGGTCGCAGCGGCAGTCCGGCTCGAGCGCCGAGACCTCCGGATGCGCAGCGTCCGGGAACAGCGCCTTGTCCCCCAACACGGCGGTGTAGCGGTGCCCGTGTAAGCAAAGCGCGCCGTCCTCGACCGTGCAGGCAGGGAAATAGCTTTCGGGAATATACTGAAAGCCAATCTGCCGCTCAAACAGCGGGCGGACGGTGTCGGGGCAGAGGTCGCGGTTGCGGCAAAGCACGGCGGCCTCCGCATGCAGGTCGATGTCGGTCATCAGCCAGGACAGCCGCCGCCAGTAGGTGCTCCACGCCTCGTAATGCGCCCACCAGATGCTGTGGGGGCCGACATCGGGCGGGCGCTCGTCCTTGCGCTTGCCGCGGATGCTGTAATAAAAGGCGTGCGGGATAAACAGGTTGACCCCGCGCACCGCCAGCCAGTCGGTGTACCATTTGATGTCCCCGCCCGAAAGCTGCCACGGGTTGTCGTCCTTATTGCAGGCGCCAAAGCACTCGTTGGCGTTGCGGCGGCGGTGCATCAGCCGGGCGGCGTCGGCGCTGCACTTGGCCATCGTGGAGTCGATGCCCGCCAAGCCGTCCTTTTCGGGGGCGAGCCAGCGCAGCACCAAGTCCTGCCCCGGCACGGCAAAGTATTTTTCTACTTCTATATCATCGCTCTGGTGGGGGTGCCCCATCAGGCCGATGCCGTGCGCCTCGCACCAGCGGGAGAGTGTGTCGTAGTAGACCTCGCCCTCGCGCTGCAAAAGCAGCTTGTGATACAGCCGTGTATCGTCGTTTTCCCTGCCGTCAAACAAGGCGGTGAGGTTGGCGGCGTTGCCGCCCGCACGGCGGAAAATCTCGGCAAAGCCGTGCGTCCACGGGAACATACCGCTGACATTGCGCCCCAGAATGCTCGGCTCATCGGTGAAAAAGCCGATGATCGCGGCTCCGAAATACTCTTTCAGTTCCCGATAGTAGGCTTCGTGGGTCAGTTCAATAAAGCGGCTGACGGCCGCAGGGTTCAGAATATCAGCAGTTTTGGGGGCTTTTTTCTCGCCGTCATCCTCGCCCCAGTGCAGCCCGCGCATCGTGCCGCCGCTTTTGCGCACGACCAGCGCGCCGTTTTCCGCCTGCGCCAGCAGCTCGTCCCCCGGCAAAACGGTTTGGGTCAGCGTGATGCCCTCGCTGGCAAGCTCAGGGTGATCCTTTACGACCAGCCCGCTCGCCGAGCCAGAGGGGTACATCCCTTCATCGTACAAAACGATTTTCATATCCAGCGCGGCGGCGGCTTCGACAGCCGTGCGGATATGGGCAAAGTAGCGTTCACCCAGATAGGTGATGTCGGGGCTAAGCCCCATGCGCGGGTGCAGGACCACGCCGTAAATGCCGTGGGCGGCAAAGTCCGCCAGCTGACGGCGCAGCTCCTCAGCGGTCAGCTCGCCGTTCAAAAACCAAAACGGGATGGCGGTAAATTCTCTGGGCGGGTTTTGCAGTTGGGCAAGAAACTTCATTATGCGGCCTCCTGTGCCTCGGCGCGGGCGCAGATGTCCGCCCATGCGTGGGATTTATAGTAGAACAGCATCGCCAGCAGCCCGACAACAAAGCTGAGCGAAACACCCGCCATGGCGTAGCCGCCGTAGCCCAGCCACGCCAGCAGGTAGGATGCCGGGATACGCACACCCCACAGCAGAATGATGTTGACGATGGTGGAATAGCGGATCTCGCCCATGCCGTTGGCAAAGCTCATAATAGCGTTGAAGGCTGCATAGCACCACTGGAACGGCAGCACAACGCGGATATAGCGCACGGCAAAGGCAAGCACGGCCTCGTCCTGCGTAAAAAGCAGCAGCAGAGGGCGGCAGCAGGCCGCCATCAGCAGCCCGCCTGCGAGGGAGAGCAGCCCCGAGGCCGCCGGGAGCAGCCAGCCGCCCCTGCGCAGACGGCTGTAGCTCTGTGCGCCGAGGTTTTGCCCCGCAAACACCGAGGTCGCCTGCGAAAGCGAGGTGACCGTGATGTTGGCCAGCCCGCCGACCTTGCCCGCCACCGAGCAGCCCGCCACAAACACCGACCCCTGCAGGTTGTACAGCACCTGCAAAAAGATGTGACCGATGGAGTAGAGCGCTGAGTTCAGCCCCAGCGGCAGACCGATGCGCACAATCTGGCGCAGGGCTCCGGCATCAAAGCCGCAGGGCAAAACAGGCAGCGCAAGCTCTGTGCAGCGGCGGCGAATGTAAAAAATACTGCATATCCACGACAAAAACAGTGCAATCGCCGTGGCTGCCGCCACGCCGCCGATGCCAAGGCCGAGCGCGCCGGTAAGCACAAGATCCAGCACGATGTTGGCGGCGCAGCTGATAAACAGCAGCAGCAACGAGGACGAGCTGTTGCCTATGCCGCGCAAAAGACCAGCGTTGAAGTTATAGCCCATGTTGCCCAGAATACCCAGCATCGTGATGCGCAGATACAGCACCGCCCCCGGCATGGCGTCCGCCGGGACCTGCATCAGCCGCAGCATCCACGGACCCAGCAGGAACCCGATGACGGTCAGCGGCAGCGACGCTGCAAACAGCAGCCAGACCGAGGTGCGCACGAGCTTTTGCAGCTGGTCATGGTCGGCGCGGCCGACCGCCTGCGATACGAGGATGGAGATGCCCGAGCCGATGCCCACAAAGACACAGAGCAGAATTTCGAGCGGCTGGGAGCTGGTCGCCACCGATGCCAGCGCCGTAGTGTCGCAGAAATTGCCGATGACGAGCGTGTCCACCGTGCTGTACAGCAGCTGCAAAATATTGCCGGCGCAGATGGGCAGCGCAAACAGCGCCGCGCGCCCCAGCACGGAGCCGTGGGTCATATCAACTTGTGCGGATTTTCGGTAAGACGGCATAGCCCTATCCCCCCCCGGCATGACAGATTTTCTTATCTACATTGTACGAGGAAACCGTGCCGGCTGCAACAATCATTATCCTTTGATTTTTGAATGAATATAAACGATGCGGCGAACAATTTCGGCGGTGCGGTGTAAAAAACAATCACGCCCTTTGCGGCGTTGGAAGGGCGTGCTTTTTTACCGTTTTGTGCAGGTTCCACAAACAAAGATGGACAAAATCGGTAACATTGACAGCAAGATTTGCCGCAAAAGGGCTTGCCTCTGCGGCGCAAAATGTGATATCGTTAAAATCAAATTCAGTAAAAAGGAAGTAAAATTTGTATGCAGCAGCCTCTGACAAGACAGAACAGCACGCGCGACAAGCGCAGATACTCTGTTTATCAGAACCGTATTTTTTTTCTATCTCGTGACCCTTGTCACCGCCCCGCTGCTGCTGTTGGGCGTGCTGTCCAGCGTGGTGTACTACCGGCAGACCGTCACGCGCAGCGATGCCCTGCTGGCCTCGGCGCGGGAGAATGTCGAGACGCAGATGGAAATTGCGCTGAGCAACCTGCGCGCCTACTACAGCACGGTCGTCAGCGCGGACAATTACCAGACCCTGTGCCAAAAAACTGTGCCGCCGTACAGCGAGTACACCCTTGTGCGCGATATGCAGACCGCCATGCGCGGCGGCAATCTGGTGGATAAATATGTCGAGGGGTATACCTACATCAACCTGCGCAGCGGGTGGATTTTAAGCAACAACGGCATGTACCGGCTGGCTGATGCCGCCAACCGGGATGAGGTCGCCCACCTGCTGAGCGAATGGGCGGAGCAGCATGCCGCCATGATGTGGGTCAACCGCACCGACCAGCCCACCCCCGCGCTGGCAGACACACCGCTGAACACGGTGGATCTGACCGGCGAGCTGCTCGTGCTGCGCAGCAGCTCCTACCGCACGGGCAGCTATGCGGTGCTGATCGTCAAGCTGGATCTTTCGCCGCTGTATGAGATGACCGAGAGCTGGCAGACCGGCGGTTACAGCATTGCCGCGCGGGATTTCACCGGCAAGACCGTGCTGAGCACCTCTGCTGCGCTGACCGCCCTGCTGGACGCCGACACCCCCGCCGAGGGCGGCTGCGTGCTGGGTGGCTGGCGGCTGAACAGCGGCAAGATGGGCGTGAACGGGCTGACCTACTATGCGGCGCTGCCGCAGCGCACGCTGGCGGCTACCGCCGGCATGGTGATTCTGATCGCTTTTGTGCTGGCCGGGGGACTGGTGGCGGTGCTGCTGATCTGCCGCCGATCGACCAGTGTGCTGTACGCCCCTGTGGATGATCTGATGCACGCGGCCAGCGGTGTGTTCGGCCAGCCCGGCAGCGATGAGGAGGAGTTTGCCTATCTGGCCGCCGGCGTCAAGCAGGTGGCCCGGGACAAGCAGGCGATGCAAAGCCTGATGCAGCAGCAAAACCGCCGCCTGCAGCAGAGCTTTGTGGAAAATCTGATCCGCAGCGAGGTCACCGATGAGGCCGCCGGCCACACGATGCAGGAGCTGGGGCTGGCAGTCTGCCCCGCGTATCGGCTGATCGCGCTGGCGCTGGATACCCCGGCGGGCACCTCCGGCCCGGTGCGGGAGACGATGCTGCTGACCGCCATACAGACGATGCCCACCGAGCTGCTGCGCCGCTGCGCGTTCCAGCCCGTAATGCTGAACTTTACCCTGCTGCTGGTCGTGGGCGGCGAGGAGGCTGATCTGAACGAGGCCTGCCGCGTGGTATATACGGCGGCGGCGCGCAGCATCCGCACCGCGCTGGGGGTCAGCTGCCGCGCGGGCGTCAGCCGCCCCTTCCACAAGCTGCACCACATGCAGCTGGCCGCGCAGGAGGCATGGGAGGCCCTGCGCCTGCCGGAGGCCGATGCCCCCGAGGCAAGCGGGCAGATGCTGTACTACCAGCCGCCCGATGAGCAGTGCGCCCGCAACGGCTATGATACGCTGCTGGAGCATGAGATCACGGCAGCTGTAACCGCCTGCAAGGCCAAGGAGGTGCGCCACCTGCTGGAGCGCTTTACCGCCAAAATGCTGGAAAAGAACATCCGCGGGTATGAGCGGCAGTTTTACATCCAGCGGCTGGTGGCGGCCATGCTGGCCGTGGCGGAAAACGCCGGGCTTTCGGTCAATCAGGTGCTGGCAGACCGGCAGGCCAACCTGTTTGAGACGATCAGCAAGATCTACACCGCCGACCAGATGCAGAATTTCCTGATGGACGAGGTGGCCGTGCCTGTCATGGATCTGCTGACGGAGTTCCGCCAGAGCAGCTCCAGCGAGCTGGTCAAGAATGTGCTGGCGCTGATCAAGCAGACGCGCGGCGACATTACGCTGAACGAGTGCGCCGACCGGCTGAACTATAACCCGAGTTATATCTGGAAGGTGCTGCGCACCGAGAAGGATACCAGCTTCAGCGATCTGGCCAACAATGAAAAGCTGGAGATGGCCAAGGAACTGCTGCTGACCAGCGACATGACGGTCGTGCAGATCGCCGAGACGCTGAACTATTCCAATGTGCAGAATTTCATCCGGTTTTTCAGCAAAAAGGTCGGCATGACCCCCGGCAAATACCGCAAGGATTACCAGAACGAGAAGAAGTGAGGGAAATTTCCCTCACCGACAGCAAAGACCGCACCCGATGCGTTTCGGGTGCGGTCTTTGCTGTTATTCGGTTTTATGCGCAGTACATTGACCTTGTCATCGTACTGGGTGCGGGTGCCGGTGATGGGGGGATCAGGGCGTTGACCTCCATGACCAGCGCGCCCTCGGCGGTCAGATAGGGCTGGCCGTCCATCAGGTTTTCCTTGCCGTCAACCAGCAGGTGGGTGACGCCGACCTGCGCTGTCACGGTGTGCCCGCCGCTGTGCAGCGTCAGGCAGCCCCCGGCGGCGTTCCAATCATAGCAAAAGGTATCGGGGATGACCGTTTGCAGCCGCTCCAGAATGCAGAGCACCGCGCCCCAGACGCGGCCGTTCTCGTTGACGCTGCGCACGCCGCGGGTGTCCGGCTCCTGCCCGTTGACGAGGATCTTGGTGTAGCACTTGTCCTCCGGCTGGTATTTTGCTGCATCGGCCTGCGGGATGGGGAGAAACGCATCGCGGTGCTGCGGCGCACAGGCGGCATAGTCCGGCAGGCGGCAGGGCAGCGGTGCGGCTGTCAGCGGTGCGAGGTCGGCAGGCTTGCTCTGCAGCGTGATGACATTGCGGAGGCTGCCCATCACGGCGGTCAGGCGGATGGTGCCGGGCGCTGTGCCCGCGCGCAGAAATACGCGGTTGGTGCCGCACTCAGCATAGACATGGTTTTGGTGGATGACGCTGTCGTCATGGCCGTAGCCCGCAAAGCGGCCGCTGTTGTAGCCGCCCAAAAACTGCGCGGGGCCGTCCAAGGTGAAGTCGATGCGCGCATCGCAGAGCGGGCAGACCCGCCCGGTGCTGTCCTGCACGGCAATATCGACATAGGCGATGTCGGCTCCGTCGGCGGCAAGGCCGCCCGGTGCGGTGTGCAGCGTCAGCCGCAGGGCGGCGGGGCTGTCGGCGGTTTCCAGCCGGTCGGACGCGGCGGGTGTGCCGTCATAGCCGTAGCCCACGGCCTCGACCCAGCCGGATTGGGTCACATCCACACCGGGGAAGGCGAACACAAAGGTGTTTTGCGGCTTGTCGCGCCGACCGACACGGCGCCCGTTGACGAGCAGCTCGACTGCGGCAACAGGGTAGCTTGCCACCACATACACCGTCTTATTGTGCGGGTCGCGGGTGTGCCAGACGCCGGTGCCCTCCCAGTAGGTGCCGTTAAAGCGCTTTTCTTCATAGCGATAGTTGGCAGCGGTGAGGGCGGGGTAGTTCCAGTGGCCGATGATCTTGACGGCGGGGGCCTCGCTTTGCATAACGCGGAAGCAGTCAAAGCTCTGCTTTTTGATCCGGCAGGGATCGACGCGGCCGCTCATGCGGGCGTTTTCGCTGTAGGACTGGCGGCCATGCTGGGCAGAGTCCGTCCAGCAGAGCGCCGCACAGGCGCTGTAGTAGTTCTTGCCGGAGGCACCGCCCATCCGATCATTGAAAAACTCGGCGTAGCCGCGCGCATTTTCAAGCGCGAGCTCCTCACTGGTAAGGTCGTAGAAGTCGTACCCTATGGCTTTTTTGCCGCCCTTGCCGACCCAGTGGTTGCGGTAGTCGAAATCCGGCGGGGTGAAGTCGTCCCAGATGCGGCGGGGGGCCTCCTCGCGGCTGTACTCGGTCTCGGTGACGGGGCCGTGCTGCGACAAAAAGCGGGCGGCGTGGCGGTTCAGCATCGTGCCGACATACTCGCTCTCGTTGACGACCTCCTCGGTGTTCAGGGTGCGGCAGCCCATAAAACGCCCGCCGTGGGGGTCCAGCCGCTGCTTGAGCAGCCGCATCTCCCGCATGTGCTCGCGGGAGATCGAGTTGTTGCCGGCCTCCCAGAACAAAATGGACGGATGGTTGCGGAAGGCGATGATGACATCGCGCATCAGCTCTACGCGCTGGTCCCACTGGCGGCCGAAGCTCTCCTTTTCCTTGTCACCGGCAGGCTGGGTGCAGACGATGCCGCGGCGGTCAAACGCACGGACATCGGCGGGGCTGCCCGCCACATGCATAAAGCGGATGTGGTTGGCGTTGCTCTCGCGGATGAGGGCGGCGTCCTCATCGTGCAGCCACTCGGGCGCAATGCCGATGGCCGCCCACTCGTTGGCGGCGCGCTGGGCGTAGCCGCGCAGCCACTGCACCGCGCCGTTGATGCGCAGGCCCCGGTCTTTGTCGTAGCTTACGGCGCGGAAGCCGGTCGTCAGCTGCTGGGCATCGGTCTTTTCGCCGTTTACAAACAGCTCGGCCTCCACGGTGTAGAGGTAGGGGTCATCAATGCTCCAGAAGCGCAGCGGCAGGGTGTCGGCCCCGGCGTGCAGCACAGTGACCGCCATGGAATCCGTGGCGGTCGGTGCGGGCAGGCTTTCGTCCTCCACAGGGCGGTAATGCCCGGGCACAGCCTCATCGGGGATATAGGCGTCCGCCGGGGTGATGCTCAGCGGTGGGACGGCGCGGCCCGTGGGGGCTGCGGTGGCCGGGGCGCCGTCAAAGATGGCGGCAACGCTGCCGTCCGGGCGGCGCAGCGTGATGCGCAGCTGGGCGGAAACGGGGACTTTGCCCTCGTTGCGGACCTCGGCCTCGACCCGAATATCCGCCGTGGCGTTGTCCAAATCAAAATTCCGGCCGTAGACATAGAGGCCCTTGGTCTGCAAATTGGAGTAGAGCGGCAGCGTCAGATAGACATCGGGCTTGAAAAACACCTGCACGGGGCGGGTGATGCCGCCGACCGAGGGATTGAAGTCGTTGCAGTTCCAGAAAAAGGGGACGCCCACGCGGTCGGCGGGGACGGCCTGCTCCTGCGGAAAGAGATAGCTGCCGGGGACAGCATCGGGCTTGTTGGGGGTCTCGGCAATGCAGAACGGCGCATTGCGGGTGGCGGTGTTGTCGGTCGCAATGGCGATGAGGTTCGGCGCATCGTACCGCACATAGGGGGTGATGTCAAAGCCGAACGGCGCAACGCCGGCCTCATAGTAGCCGGCCAGCGTGCCGTTTACATAGAGGTAGCAGGTCTGGCGCAGCCCCTCAAACGCAAGCAGCACCTTGTGGTTTTTGTGCCGCGCCGGAATGGTGAGGATGTTGCGGTAGAAGGCTGCCGTGCGGCGCTGGCCGCTGCCGCCGTCCTGAATGCGGTCACGGAACAGATCCTCATCATTGAAGGTGTGGGGCAGCGTGACGGGCTGCCAGCCGGTTTCCCGGTAGTCGGCCTCGTAAAAGGCGTGCCCCTCGGCGTCCCGGTGCGCGTCAATGGCCTTTGCCATGGGGAAGGCATCTGCCCGCAAAAAGTGCCAGCCGTGGTGGAAATAAAAGCTTTCGCCTTGCAGTGTAGACATAGCGTTTTCTCCCTGTCAGATGTGCTGTATACAGTTGCAGGCCCGCGATCTTATCTTTATCATACGCGCTGCCGCGGCGAAAAACAAGTGTCATTTGATGGGCAGAAGGTTTTGAAAGTTCTGTGCAGCGATAAATATCAGGATATGGAAACAGAACCTGTTTGCCGGCAGCGGGGCGGCATGACCTAACCCCACCGGGAAAGCGGGGCCGTCAGGGCAAGGCTGTGCGGTAAAGATTCTGCAGCCGTAAGGCTGCAGTAGGGTCAAGAACGCTCTTTGTTAAAATGCACAAAACAGATAGGCGTTGTGTATAAAATATTCACAATTTCAACCCGAAACAGCAAACGATAGTGCTGGTAGATATAAGGATTGTTTTGTGTGTCATTAGCATGGATAATTGCGCTGCATCGTGAAATATAATGAAAATTTTCGCATGCTTTTGATTGTAGCCAAATCCGCAGAGCAGGGGATACAATGGAAGCAACGAAACAGCCGCCGCCGGATGACGAGGGCCCGCGATCACGACCAAAGCACCGCGGCCGCCGGCTGATGAGAACACAAAGCAAGGAGGAAACGCTTATGGCACAAACCGCTGCGGTCAAGCAGAGCAAGGTCAATGCCCGCGCCCAGAAACAGCTGGGCCACAACACATGGCGCAAGGCGTTCATGCAGCACTACTGGTTATATATCATGATGCTGCCGGCGCTGCTCTACATGATCATCTTCAATTACCTGCCGATGACGGGCCTGTATATGGCATTTACCGATTTCAGCCCCTTCAACGGTGACACGATTCTGGAATCTGTGTTCGGCGCCCCTTTGCCGGGCTGAAGTACTTTAAAAAAAGCTCTTCACCGGCCCGGACTTCTGGACGCTGTTCCGCAATACGCTGTCCATCTCGCTGGCCAACCTTTTCTTCGCCTTCCCGGCCCCCATCATTCTGGCGCTGATTTTAAATGAGCTGCGCTGCAAATGGTTCAAGCGCACAGCGCAGACGCTGGTCTACATCCCCCACTTTGTCTCCATCGTCATTGTGGCGGCGCTGACTTTCCAGATGTTCTCCACCACGGACGGCGCCATCTACCATGTGCTGACCCAGATCTTCGGCGCGAATGCACCCGACCTGCTCAGCGACCCCAAGCTCTTCCCCGCGCTGATCGTCGGCCAGAATATCTGGAAGGAGACCGGCTACGGCACCATCATCTATCTGGCGGCGCTGTCCAGCGTGGATGTGCAGCTGTATGAGGCTGCCAAGATCGACGGCGCAGGCCGTTGGCAGCTGATGTGGCATGTCACGCTGCCCGCCATCCGCGGCACCATTGTCCTGATGCTGATCATGAAGGTCGGCCAGCTTCTGAACACCAGCTACGAGCAGATCTTCCTGATGCAGAACTCGATGAACCGCGCAGCCTCCGATGTGTTTGATACCTATGTCTACACCAAGGGCATTACGGGCGGCCAGTACTCGCTGGCGACCGCCACCGGCCTGTTCAAGTCCACCATCAGTATGCTGATGGTCGTCACCGCCAATAAGATCGCCAAGCTGTGCGGCGAGTCCGGCCTGTACTAAAGAAGGGAGCTGTGCTACAATGACAATGCCCTTTACCCATAAGAAAGACGAGGTGCGCGCCACCGGTACGCTGGAAGCCCGCACCCCCGGCGATCAGGCTGTACAGGTTCTTTTGTATGTCATCATTGCGCTGGTGGCGCTGGCCTGCGTGCTGCCCTTCATCTATGTGGTGGCCGGCTCCTTTGCGACCGAGCGCGAGCTGACCGAGCGGCCCTTCTTCCTGATCCCGCAGGATGTATCGCTGAACGCCTACCAGTACATCCTCAAGCAGGGCGATGTGTTCCGCGGACTGAAAAATTCGGTGATTGTCACCGTGATCGGCACGCTGATCAATATGTTCGTCTCCTGTACGATAGCCTACCCGCTGTCCCGCCCCTACCTCAAGGGCCGCAACGGCTTTATCAACATGGTCATCGTCACGATGCTGTTCACCGGCGGCATGGTCCCCGCCTACATTATGGTGGTCAATGTGCTGCATCTGGGCAACACCTACTGGGCACTCTGGCTACCCACGGCGATGAGCGCCTTCAACATGATCATCATCAAGAACTACTTCCAGGGTATCCCCATGGAGCTGGAGGAGGCCGCCATCATTGACGGCTCCAACGATCTGATCACCTTCGTGCGCATCATTCTGCCGCTGTCCGCGCCGGTGCTGGCCTCGGTCAGCCTGTTCTACGCGGTCAGCCACTGGAACAGCTACTTCAATGCGATGCTGTACATCAACAACTCCGACATGGAGGTCATCACCATCGTGCTGCGGCGTCTGGTGTTCCTGACCACACAGGTAGCCGAGGATTCCACCTTCGACTGGGGCGCGGCCGGTATGCCGCCCATCAAGGCTGTCAAGATGGCCACCACGGTGCTGTCTACCCTGCCGATCCTCTGCATCTATCCGTTTGTGCAGAAGTTCTTTACCCAAGGTGTCATGGTCGGCTCGGTCAAGGGCTGATACCAAGCAATACAACCACTTTTATACAAAAAGGAGAAAAATGAAAATGAAAAAGGCACTTGCCCTCTCTATGGCGCTGGCGATGTCCGCCGCCATGCTCGCAGGCTGCGGCGGCTCCGCCTCCGACAGCACCTCCGCTTCCGGCGCTGCTTCCTCTGCGGACAGCGCTGCCTCCGGCACCCCACCGTCAGCTTTATGATCCCTGACTTCACCGGCCATGTGCTGAGCAATGAACATTCCGATGAGGTCATCGCCAAGTACGAGGCCTACACCGGCACCCATGTCGAGTGGCGCACCGAGGCCAACGACACCTACAGCGAGAAGTTCGGCCTGACCCTGATGGACAAGGACAACATGCCGATGATCCTGACCGCAACCAAGACGCTGGACCAGAACGCCAACGCAGCCGATGCTGCCAAGCGCGGCGCCTTCTGGGATCTGACCGAGTACCTGCAGGACAGCGAGGCCTACCCCAACCTGTCCCAGATCAGCCCCGATGTTCTGAAGGGCCTGACCGTGGACGGCCAGATCATCGGCATCCCCCGCTCCCGCGCCATCGGCCGCAACGGTCTGGGCTACCGCACCGACTGGGCCGAGGCCGTGGGCATCACCGAGGCCCCCAAGACGGTCGAGGATGTCTATGACATGCTCTATAAGTTCACCTATGACGATCCGGACGGCAACGGTGCCAACGACACCTACGGTCTGGAAATGTGCAAATACACCGGCCCGTGGGATATTATCCAGACATGGTTCGGCTGCGGCAACGGCTGGGTCGAGCACGACGGCAAGCTGGTTCCCGTACACCAGACCGCTGAGTATAAGGAAGCCCTTGATTGGATGCGCAAGATCTACGCCGATGGTCTGGTCCGCCCCGACTGGGCAACCGTGGACACTGCCAACTTCCAGGTCGACAGCCAGAAGGGCGTCACCGGCGTCTTTGTCGACACGATGGACGGCACCAAGCGCATCTGGAAATACTTTGAGGACAACGCCATTGCCGATGTAAACGATGCCTCCAAGATTGCCACCATGACCTCTGTCGGCCCCATCAACGGCCACACCCTTGCCACCACCGGCTACAACGGCTTCTACCTCATCACCAAGTCCGGTGCCAAGACCGAGGAGGATGTCAAGGCCTGCCTGCACTTCCTTGACAAGATGTGCGACCCCGAGATGATGGCCCTGGCCGACTACGGCCTGAAGGACATCTGCTATGACATCAACGCCGACGGCAAGATTGTTCCCAACGGCAAGTACGACACCACCAACTGCCCGCACGCAGGTCTGAATCAGGCTGTGCCCTATGTCCCCTACCTGACTGAGCAGAACCCCGATTACCAGCTTGAAAAGGCTGACTATCAGCTGGCTTACGAGGAAAGCATTGCCAACAACGTGCAGTATGCCGTGTTCAACCCCGCGCTGGGCTACCTGACCCAGTCCGACACCTACGCCGAGTGCGGCAACGACCTTGTCCAGATTCTGGACGACGCCCGCACCCAGTATATCTGCGGCCAGATCGACGAGGCCGGTCTGCAGGCTGCCTTCGACCAGTGGAATGCCCGCGGCGGCACGCAGGTCATTGAGGAAGTCAACGCCCTGTACGCAGCAGATAAAGCCTAATTGAATGTGAGCGCCGCAGCGGATGTTGCGGCGCTCTTTTATGATGGAGGGAAAGTCCATGCAAATCTCTGTGCGCAGCCAGACGGCTGCCCAAACCACCCTTAGCTGGCAGCCGGTGGCCGGGGCCGCCCGCTACCGCATTTTGTGGAGCGACCGCCCTGGCGAGACCGTGCGGTTCAAAACGGCGGGCGAGAGCGGGGAAAGCCTTTTCACCTTCTGCCGCTCGACGCATATCCCCTATTACATCAAGGTGCAGGCGCTGGCAGAAAACGGGGTACTGCTGGAGGAAAGCACACCCGTGCAGACCCCCGTGGGCCGCGTGCTGCAGCAGCAGCTGGAGGCGCTGTCCCGCGGACTGGTGGCTGTCACGGCAAACACCGGTGTGTTTATCAGCTGGCGGCTCTTCAAAAGCGAGGTCACCGGCCACAACGCCACCGGCCTGACCGGCACCGACTTTGTGCTCTATAAAAACGGGGTCAGGCTGGCCACCGTGACCGACAGCACAAACTATCTTGACGCGCAGGGCACAAGCGGGGATAGCTACGCCGTGGCCCCGCTGGTAAACGGCGTAGAAGGACCCGCCTGCAGGGGTGTAAAGCCGTGGCAGAAGGGGTACTATGAGCTTCCGCTGCAAAAGCCGGCGGACGGCGTGACCCCGGCCGGGGAACCCTTTGCCTACCATGCCAACGATATGAGTGTGGGTGATATTGACAATGACGGCGAGTACGAGTATTTTGTAAAGTGGGATCCTGACAATTCCCACGATGTGTCGATCAAGGGCTACACCGGGCGGTGCTTTATCGACTGCTATAAGCTGGACGGCACGCTGGTCTGGCGGCTGGATATGGGGCAGAACATCCGCGCCGGAGCGCACTACACCCAGTTTATGGTGTACGACTTCAACGGGGACGGCAGGGCCGAGATGGCTGTCAAGACCGCGCCCGGCACCGTGATGACCCGCTTTGCGCCGGACGGCACCGTGCTGTCCCGCCGGTATATCACGATGCCGCAGAAGGATCTGGACGCCGGGTACAGCCACGCGGACAACTATGTCTGCACGGCGCAGGATTACCGCCTGCATATGGCCGAGGTGTTCCGCCGCTGGCACACCCACCCCGAGGTCGTAAACGGCCGCTGGCCCGCCACGGTGGAGCAGTGCTTCGGCCTTGCGCCGCAGTACGCCTACCCCCTGTGCGAGGCTGATGCCCTTGCGCTGGCCGACTATTTCCTTGATGTGTACGCGCCGAGCCGCAGCCCCAAAAACGAGCTGCGCAGGTTCGAGGGCTTTGTCTATGACGGCCCCGAGTACCTGACGATGTTCGGCGGGGACGGCACCGAGCTGGACACGATCGACTACCCCTACCCCCGCGTGGATGACGGCCTTTTGTGGGGCGATTATGCAATGCCCCGCATCGAGCCGTGCAACCGCGTGGACCGCTTTAACGCCGGGGTGGCTTATCTGGACGGCGAGCGCCCCTATCTGATCGCCTGCCGCGGTTACTACACCCGCGCCACGCTGGCGGCCTACGACTTTTTTGAGAACCGCTTTCACAAGGTATGGGGTATCGACTCCGGCTTTGTGCCGATGGCGAACCCCTTCAACGACAGCGGCTGCCACCTCGCTGTCGGCACCGACCCTGTGTACGGCATTCTGGCCGGGCAGGGCAACCACAGTATTTCGACTGCTGACATTGATGGGGACGGCTGCATGGAAATTGTGTACGGCGCAGCAGCCATCGACCATGACGGAAGCCTGCTCTACTCCAAATACGGCACCCTGCCGGACGGCAGAACCCGCGCCAAGTTCGGCCACGGCGATGCGATGCATGTGGCCGACATCGACCCTGACAGCCCCGGTCTGGAGATTTTCAATGTTTATGAGGAGGGCGAGCGCGCCCCCTACGGCTGGGCGCTGCGCGACGCCGAGACCGGCGATGTCCGCTTTGGCGAATATGCCGAGGAGGATCTGGGCCGCTGCATGATCGGCAAGATCGACCCGAACACCCGCGGTCTGCAGGTCTGGGTCAAGGATGTGTACGATGTAAACGGGCGCACGCTGGAGCTGCCCACCCCCGGCACCAACATGAAAATCTACTGGGCAGGCGACCTTTCCACCCAGATCACCGATGGTGCGGACTACCTGCACGGCGATCAATACGGCGTCATTAACGATCTGACCCACGGCGTCATGCTGCAGCCCGCGGGCACTGCCACCAACAACGGCACCAAGGGCAACCCCTGCCTGGTGGCCGATGTGCTGGGTGATTTCCGCGAGGAGCTGCTGGTGCGCACGGCGGACGACACCGCCATCCGCATCTACACCACCACCGATCTTACCCCCCACAAGCTGTTTACCCTGATGCACGATGCGCAGTACCGCTGCGGCGTGGCATGGCAGAACAACTGCTACAACCAGCCGTGCTACCCGTCCTTCTACTATGCAGGCGACATGGATTTTGCCAATGTGCTGCCGCAGCTGAACGCCAAGCCTACCCTCTGGATGGCGGGCGATTCCATCATGCAGAGCTACGCCCCCGGCGATAAGCCGGTGACCGGCTGGGGCGAGGTGCTGCACACGTTGGCGCACGGTGACGCTGTATGTCAAACTGCCCACCGCGCGGACTGCCCCTTCCCGCAGGAGATGCGCTACGAGCTGCCGGGCCTTGTCATTGACAACTGCGCCATGGCGGGCCGCAGCAGCAAGACATTCCGCGAGGAAGGGCGGCTGGATGACATTGCCGCGCATATCCGCCCCGGTGATCTGCTGGTGGTCAGCTTCGGCCATAACGATGCCAACCGCGCAAAGGCCGAGCGCTATGTCCCGGCGGATGCCTTCGGTGAGAGCCTGCGCCCTTTCTGGGACGCTGCCCGCAGCCACGGCGCAGTGTGCATCTTTGCCTCCCCCGTGGCGATGCGCGAGTTTGACGAGGCCGGTGTCTGCTACCCCTCGTTTGCCGCCTACCGCGAGGCGATGCGCGCCTTTGCCGCCGAGGTCGGCGCACCGTTTGTCGACCTTGATGCCGCTACCGCCGCCGCCAACACCGCCTTTGGCGCTGAGCGCTGCAAGGCCCGCTATATGTGGGTGGGCGCAAAGCAGGACAACGCCCACCAGCAAAACGCCGGCGCCTGCCGCACGGCACAGGCCTTTTGTGCAGCAGCTTTTGCAGGATACCACCCCGGCACTGGATGTGCTGCGGGCGAATTTCAAATAAATTTTGACAAAAAAGAAGGTTTTGTTTATGAACTACACCGAACCGAAGGTCATTTACACCTGCTTCCCCGGCGGCAAGCATAAGGTGCTGACGATGAGCTATGATGACGGCCGTTTGGAGGACCGCCGCCTTGTCGAGCTGTTCAACCGCTACGGCATCCGGGGCACCTTCAACCTGAACGGCGGTCTGCCCCGCCCCGAGCGCATCCCGGAGAGCGAGTGGGTCGAGCTGTACAAGGGCCATGAGGTCGCCTGTCACACCTACCACCACCCCACCATCTCCCGCAGCCCGCTGGATCAGACCGCCCGGCAGGTGCTGGCTGACCGTATGCAGCTTGAGGGCGTCATGGGCTACCCCGTGCGCGGCCTTGCCTACCCCAACGGCAGCTGGACACCGGAGATCGCCGCCCTGCTGCCCGCGCTGGGTATCCGCTACGCCCGCGTGGTGGGTGACACCCACGACTTTGCGATGCCCCACGATTTTATGACATGGAAAGCCACCTGCCACCACACCCACAACCTGCTGGAGGACGGCAAGCGCTTTGTAGAGCTGTACAAGACGCAGTATCTCTACATGATGTATGTCTGGGGCCACAGCTTTGAGTTCCGCACCGAGGAGGACTGGGCCCTGATGGAGCAGTTCTGCCAGCTGGCCGGCGGGCGCGAGGACACCTGGTACGCCACCAACATCGAGATCGTGGACTACATGGCCGATGCCGCCCGCCTGCAGTACACCGCCGCGGGCGATAAGGTCTGCAACCCCAACGCCCAGTCCATCTGGGTCGAGGTGGACGGCCGCCACTATGAGATCCCCGCCGGAAAGACAGTGGCGCTGGTATAAGCGGATTCGCAATTTAAAAAGGAGAGAGCAATGGCAAACCTGATTTTTGACAAGGCCCAAATTGAGGCTGCCATCGACAAGATCGTGGACCGCACGATGCGGATGGATATGACATGGGACTGGCCCTGCGGCGTGGCCTACTACGGCATCTGCGAGGCGTACGAGGTCACCAAAAACGAGCGCTACCTGCAGCTGGTCAAGGACCGCGTGGACGAGTATATTGAGCTGGGCCTGCCGAGCTGGACGGTCAACACCTGCTCAATGGGGCACTGCCTGATCACCCTGTATGAGCATACCGGCGATGAAAAGTATCTGGACATCGCCAAAAGCAAGGTCGAGTATCTGGAAAAAGAGGCGCTGCGCTTCGGCGATCATGTTCTGCAGCACACCGTCTCGGTCAACAACGACTTCCCCGAGCAGGCCTGGGCCGATACGCTGTTTATGGCGGGCTTCTTCCTGCTGCGGATGGGCGTGCTTTTTTGAAGGACGAGGCCCTGATCGATGATGCGCTGAACCAATATTACTGGCACATCAAGTACCTGCAGGACCCCGAGAGCGGGCTGTACTACCACGGCTACAACAATATTACCGGCGACCACATGTCGGGCATCAAGTGGGGGCGCGCCAATGCATGGGCGGCCTACACGATGTCGCAGGTCGGCGTGCGGCTGCCGCAGTGCTACCTCTACCCCAAGTTCTTGGATGTGGTCGGCAGCCTGAACGACCAGCTGGCCGCGCTCAAGCTTTACCAGACCGAGAACGGCCTGTGGCGCACGATCGTGGACGATGCCGCCTCCTATGAGGAGGTCAGCGCAAGCGCCGGTATCGCCGCCGCCATGATCACCAAGGGCAACCCCTGCACATCAAGTACATCAACAAGGCCATCCCCGGTATGCTGGCCAATGTCAGCCCGGACGGCCGTGTGCTGAATGTCTCGGGCGGCACGGCAGTCATGAAGGACGCCGACGGCTACCGCGGCATCAGCCGCGACTGGATCCAGGGCTGGGGTCAGGGTCTGGCGCTGGCGTTCTTCGCCGGTGTGCTGAACTACGACAACGTCCGCTCGGACGGCGCACTATAAATTGTCTGACAGGGCAAAAGCCCCCGCTGCCATAAGCAGCGGGGGCTTTTGCCTGCATATAGATGTTTTGCCCTTTCTCAATCCAGCCGGAACACCTGCTCCAGCTTGGGCTGGGCGCCGGTTACGGGGTCCATTTCCAGCTCCAGAATGTCCTTCATGTAGTCGTTCCAGCGGTCAACGACCGGGCTTTCGGACTGCACTTTTTCCGCGTAGGCAACGCCCTTTTCGCACTCGTAATAGCCGAACAACTCATCGTTGCAGTAGAAAATGCTGTAATTGCAGATGCCTGCATCCTTCAGCACCTTGACCATCTCGGGCCAGATTTCCGCGTGGCGGCGCTGATATTCTGCCTTGCAGCCGGGCTTGATGCGGCCCTTCCATGCCATATGCTCCATTTGTATACGCTCCTTTTGTTATACAAGCTTTTCCAAATCCAGCTTTGCGCGGCGGCAATGCTCCAGCTCGGCTACGCTGCCGTCCCATGCCTCGTTCTCGCCGACAAAGCGCACCGTGCTGTCCGTAACAGTCAGCCCGTCCACGCAGCGGGCGTACAGCGCCGGGATGGCGTGCGGGTAGATGTGCCGGGCCGAGGGCTGCTCGTCAAACAAGCCGCCGGGCTGGGTGCCGCGGTGCTGCAGCGTCAGGTGCATTTCGCTGATGCGCAGGTCCTGAATTTCGCTGTCCGGCTCACCGGCCGCAAAGGCGCAGCTTTCACTTGTCAGGTACAAATGGTCAAAGCTGACACGGCGGATCACGCCTGCCGGGCCGGTCTTACCCTTGCGCGGTGTGGCGCTGACAAACACCGGCTCGCCCTTGCCCCCCACCAGCCCGGCGCACCGGGCAGCTGGTAGGAGTCGGCGTAGCGGCGGGTGCAGCCGGTCAGATGGTGGACGTGGATGTCCTCCACCGTGCCGCCGTCCCGCACCCAGACGCCCACCGCGCGGGAGCAATCGTCAATGACGCAGTCGCTCAGGGTCACATTGCGGATCACACCGTGGGTCTCGGTGCCGATTTTCAGCGCTGAATCGCGGGAATGTAAGACGCACCCCGTGATGACGACGTTCTCGCTTGCGCCGTAACGGCGGGACATCGGTCCTGTGGATTTGACCACGATGGCATCATCGCCGGTGCGCACGATGCAGTTGGAGATGACGACATCCTGGCAGCAATCGGGGTCGATACCGTCATTGTTGGCGCCGCGGTCATCGTTTAAAATCAGGATGTTCTGGATGCGCACATGCCGGCAGCCCGCCATGTGCAGCGTCCAGAACGCCGCGTCCTGCAGGGTCACATCGCGCACGGTAAAGTTTTCGACTGCCTCAAACAGCATCATGCGCGGGCGGAATGCCTCGCAGAATTTCGGACATTCGTGGAAGCCGTTGTCCACATCCTTGTCCAAAAACACCTTGTCGCCCTGCCCGTAGATCGTGCCCATGCCGCTGATGGTCACATTTTTGGCGTGGCTGGCGCCCAAAAAGAAGCCGCCCTCCCAGCCGTCGGCGGTGTCGTCAGGGTCGGTGCCGTCCCCGCCCTGAGGGAACGGGGTAATATCGGCGGGGTTCAGGCTGCTGATAAGCACTGCGCCGCTCTCCAGATGCAGCTCCACATTGTCCTTCAGCAGCACGGAGCCGCTTAAAAAGCGCCCCGCCGGCACGATAACGCGCCCGCCGCCCGCCGCTGCGGCTGCATCGACCGCCTGTTGGATGGCTGCCGCGCAGTTGGTCACACCGTCTGCCACAGCGCCGTAGCGTAAGATACTGTAGTCCATCGCTCCTGCTCCTTATTTTTTGTCTGTATTCTTTCTTCAGCATAGCACAGAAGCAGGGGTATGTAAAGTGCAATTATCACAAAGAATACTGCACTATGCCGCATATCTTTTGCTGCCCGGGCATTGTACAATAAAGAATAATCACAAGATAAAGGAGAGAAATGTTATGCCCTGCACGCTGCCTGCATCGCTGGCCGATGCCGCCGTCTGCCGCGGCTCCTTTCATGCCGTTTTGGGCGGGGACGCCGGTGAGGCCGTTTTTGCCGACTTTTCCGCTGCGCTGCAAAAAGCACAGGCGGAGGGGAGGATCCTGACCGCAAGCCTTTTCCGGTATGAAAACCACCTGTTTTTTTATGCCGAGGGGTTGAACCGCCCGTTCACGCCGCAGGGGCTTTGCCCCGCGCTGGACGCGGCGCTGCTGCCGTGGCCGCCCGCTCTGGGTGAGGCAGCACCCCGCCCATGGGCCGCCATGCAGCCGTATTTTTACCACGATGTACCCACCACCGCCGCCGACTGGCAGCAGGGCCGCTGCCCGCAGCGCCGCCGCGGGCGCATTGCGCTGCTGCCGCCCGACAGCTGGTGCAGCTATATGGAGCATCACCTGCGCATTGTTACCGAGGGGCTGGTCGAGGGGGACCGCTGGCATCTCATCTGTGTGCAGGAGGGGGTGCTTTTCTCCTACCTTGAGGAGCCGCGCACCAATGTGAACATCAAGCATCAGCCGGGCGCGCACAGCCCCGAGCTGGACGCATGGATCGCCGCCGACCCCGAAAGCCATTTTGCACGCTTTACGCCGGAGCAGAAGGCCCACCCGGACAGCAGCCACAACTTTGTATTTTTGCCCCGCATTGCGGGAACGGAGGACTGAACCATGACAAGGATCGGATGCCGCGCCCATGACTACGGCAAGCTGCCCGCCACCGCGCTTGCTGCCACGTTGCGTGCCAAAGGGTACAACGCCGCCCAGCTTGCCATGCCGCGCGCCATTGCAGGCATTGAGGATTTTTCCCACATCACCGATAAACAGCTTGCAGAGATCCGAACGGCGTTTGCCGCACAGGACGTGGAAATTTCGGTGCTGAGCTGCTATCAGGATTTGTCTGCCCCCGATGCGGACACCCGCCGCACCGCTGTCGATACCGTAAAGCGCACACTGGGCTGCGCAAAGCTGCTGGGTGCCAAAATGGTGGGCAGCGAAACGGCATGGGGGGCCTGCACAGACGAGGAAAAGGCTGTCCGCCGCCCGTTGATGCTGGACAGCATCGCCCGCATCACCGAGGAAGCCGCCCACCTGAACGTCGTTTTTGCCGTGGAATCTGTGGACATACACCCCCTCTGTACACCGGAGCTGCTGCGCACCGTGTTGGACACTGCCGCTGATATACAGCACTGCAAGGTCATTTTTGACCCCGTCAACCTGTTCTGTGCCAAGGACGGGCAGGACAAAGCGTACCAGACTGCCCACTGGAGCCGCTGGCTGGAGGTCATCGGCAGTCAGCTCGGTGCCGTACACGTCAAGGACTGCCGCATCGAGGCGGACGGCAGCAAAACGCTGCTGCCGCTGGGCGCGGGCGATATGGATTATTCTGCCATTCGCGCCTTCCTGGCGAACCGTGCGCCCGCAGCACCGCTGCTGCGCGATGAGGTTATTCTGCCCGCCGACACCGCCGATGTGCGGTATCTGCGCAGGATGACCGACACTGTGTAAAAAGTAAAAAAATTGCCCAACCGTTTTGCGGTTGGGTTTTTTCGTATTTTGTCAGCGATTCCAATAGGCCGCTGCGTTTCTGCCGGCTTCGGTGCCTACAGCGTTGTAGGCGGGCTGCAGGTAGTGGAAGCGATCCTTCATCAACCCTTTTGCGGCGAAGGTCTTGAATTGACGGCTGACCAGCACGATGTCGCCCTGTTCGGAGGCCAGTTTCTCCTGCGCCTGCTGCATGGGCAGGTACAGCTCCGGCTCATCGCGCTGGTTGCCGATTTGGATCAAAAAGCAGGTTTGCGCGCCTGCGTCCTGCATAAAGCTGTGCAGAACGCGCTCGGTGTCGGCTTTGTAAACATCCTTGGGGGTGTGCAGGTCGCCGTCGGTGCAACCCTGGCACCAGACCATGGCGCTGTGGCGGATGATATAGCCGTTTGCCTGCAAAAAGGCGCGCGCCTTGCGGGCGCGGCGCACGGCATCCTGATAGTACGGTGTGCCGTGCAACCACTTGGCAATGGCAGAGCCGCCCTTGGCGCAGGACACGCCCACCACCGGCACACCGGTTTGGGCGGTGCAGGCATTGACGAAGGACGACACCATCGCCCCCGTTTTCATGCCCGGTTCATACACACCGGCGGGGTCGTTCTCGTTCACACCGAAGGGTTCTTCCAGCGGGTGCAGTGTGTCGGGGTCGGTGACGGCGCGGTATTCGTACCCCATGCCGGGGGCGACAACAGGGGCAAGGGCGGCTTCCCCGCGCCCCGCCATATTACTTTGCCCCATAAAAAAGAGAAGATCTACGGTTCTCATAAAAGCTCCTTTTATCTAGGCAATACCGCACAATTCCCGCCTTACGGCTTAAGCACCGTTCCGGCGGCTGCGACACTTAGAATTATGCGGTATCGCCTTAAAACAAGAAAGATTTCACTGAGCGCCCACTGCGCGGACACTTTTTGTTTATGTCGATGCCACGGAAACCGTCGCCTTACGAGCAGGATTTTTCTGCGTCTTACGCAACAGTATGAAACCGGTGTGGCTGATAGGAAAATTATACCGCACGGAAGTGCCTAAGTGCAATCGTAAGTTGTACTCTCCGGTATTAAGTTGTACGCATCACGGCAAGATTCCGGCGGCAAAGCCCGGATTTGTATGTTTTGCAGATAAGATAGGATTCGTATTTGCTTTTTAGTATTTTATTTATTTAGTATTTATTAGTGCAGGCTTTTCCTGTACAGGTGAAACCCGTCTGGGAAAAAGCCTGCGCAGGAAAAGCCGTTCTTGGGCAAAAAAGCCCCAAAGGCAGGGAATTTGGGGTGGTATATGGCTGGGCGGGCATCGGTGCTGACGCTTTGCGAACGCGCCCAAACAGAGGCATTTCTCGCGGCGACAGGGGTGGTGTGTGGGGCTGCTGTGGCGTGGTACTTTCGTACAATTTCTTGCCGGAGAGTAAAACTTATATACCGGTTCGTTGGGCTTTTCCTGTGCGAGAACCTCGTGATATTGGTATCCGCATTTCTCAATGGAACAAAAGCTGCGCATTTATTTGATTGGAGTGTGCGAGAATCCGTTTCGAAGATTTGCCCCCAAAACTGCCCCCAAAAGGAGTTGGGACGGTTCATCACCGTATGGCATTCTTTTGTACACATGGGACAAAATCCATTTCGAGCCTTGGTACGCAACACTACCAAACCCAACAAAACAACATTCCAACGCATAAACTTTGAATTTCTCATAACCCGGAGGTCGCAGAACGTCGGCAGGAACTTTGACCCCCGAATACGATTTCGGTTTTGTTTTCGCCATCGTGGGCTTCGCCCGGACTTGGCAAGGCGATTAATCGTGCGCCTGACATGAAGCTGCGCGGTGGAAAAGTCGATGTCCTCCCTTCAGCGCCAGACAATTCCCCCATGCGTTGTTTGGTACACAAGTCTAAGCGGATGAACACTCCATACCGGTGGCGGTAGCTGGCTTGCACCAGCGCCCGCTGCTGGTCGTTGGTAAATACGCTGATTTCGGGTTTTTCGCCGCTGGGCAAGGGTCACGGCATCGCAGGGGATTATAGACCAGTAGACGCTCTTTTACAGCTTGCTGTAAGCACTTATGCAATGCCATATGGTAGTTGCGCAAGGTCTTGGGGGATAAGCCTTCCTCGCGGAATTTGTAGTTGTAAAATTCCTGCAAGGTGTGTGGTTCAAGTTTCTTGAGCAGGATTTTCCCCAGCACACAAAAAGTGCTTGTTGAGATAACTGCGGTAGCTGGCATAGGTGGACTGTTTAACGGTATCTTTCATGTAGGTGTCCAGCCAGTATTCATACCATTCGCCCAATGTCACCGACATAGGATCGCGCCAGCCCTGTGTGTGCGGACTTCATGGGCTTGCTGCTGCAGGATGGCGATGGCTTCCTGCCGGGTGTTGCAGCAGGTGGATGTACGCTTGGGCTTGCCGGTTTTGTAGTCGATCCCGGCTGACAGCCGAACCTCCCACCGTCCGTCTGTTCGCTGACGAATATTGCCCTCGTTATGCCCGCGGCGCAGGGCTTTTTTAGATGTGTCTTTCACGGTGCATCGTCTCCTTTCGTGACACAAAGACTACCACAGGTACGGCCACAAAGCTATTCATCAGACCCGACAATCTTCGGGTTCTCGTTTTGGGCCTTATTGACCTTTTGCTGCTCCAACCAATCCAGAAGTTCATCCCGCCGCACTAACAGTCGGTTTCCAATGTGGAACGCCGGGAAACTCGCGTCATGGAATATGCGGTAGGTGGTCGAGCGTGAGATACCAAGTAAGTTTGTACTTCCTTGGGGCTTACAACATTGGGTAAATTTTGAAATTCCGTGTTCATGGGTTCCTCCTATGTAGATAAAATTAAAAGTTCTTCACTATATAGCCGCTGAGAACGGCGAAAATTACGAGGTTTTTTAAACTGTTTAGAAAAGTTCAAATTTTTAGAAAGATTCCAAATCATATCATACAGACCAGCAGTCGCGACTTTTTGCAACCGTCCTCAAAATTTTTTGAAAAAGCACCTCTACTATATAGCCGCTGAGAAACGGTCAAATATGTCGCGTCGCAAAGAAAAAATATTTAAAAGATTTCGCATCTGACTAAATGCCCGAATGCACTTCAAAACCAGCATATCACCCATTGTGCTAAAAACCCTTGCACTTTTACAAAATATCTAAATCCATTTTAACAAACAATGGGGCAAAAACCCCTGCCACATTACTCAAAAATAAAACAGGCAAGCCGCAGATTAAAACGGCTTGCCTGTAGAATGACGATGCTGACGGTGATGACGATGTTTTTGATATACCCCTTTACCCTATCCCACGAACACCGTCATCATCGTCATCACCGTCACGCTTATAGTGAAATGACGCTTGCAGTTTACTACTGCTCGAAACAAAAACAATGATACTACGAGAAACACAAAATCAGAATGACGCAGATGACGCTAATGACGCTGAATCTGGGATATGGTATAGGGGATATCCCCAAAACAGTGTCATTAGCGTCATCTGCGTCACTATCGTCACACAAGAGCAGCGAGGGGTCTGGGAACACCCCAGAAATGCGTTTGTGGATATCCAAACGCTATGCTAGCAAAACACGTTCCCGCTCAAAGCGGGGGTAATCAAAGCGGATACGCATACAAACTCGTATATGCTCCAGAGTGAATCAGTTTTGATTCACTTTAGAATTTGAGTTCGCTATATTGCCAATGCAAAATTTATTTACGTACAAAATGAACTTTCTCCAACCCCGCGGCACGGGTTATGGCGGGTTTGCAAAAATGATGGTTAAAGGCAGCCACAACGCGACCGACGCCAAGCATTGAAATGACTGTACCTAAGCCGATGCCGAGCAGCGGATCGCCGAAGAACGCACCGACAAGCAGGGAAACAGCAACACAACCGCAGTCAAAAATATTTTGGTAAAGCCAAGCTCACGACCGCGGCGGGCGATGCTGTTCACAATACCGTCGCCGGAATTGGGGATGAGCTGCATATCCACTGTCATGGCGGCACCAATGCCGGTCAGCACAATGCCCGCCAGCAACACAAGCAGATCTGTGGGCAGATAGCCGTGTTCGTAGGGGATTACCGCCTTGAACAAATTCATAAACCGCGTAAACACCAGACTCAGCGGCAGCATGCAGCAGATCCAGCCAGCTGCGGTCTTTGCCGTTTATAATCATCTGCGCAGCGATAAAAAGACAGTAGATTACAAACGTCATGTCACCCAAATTCACTCCTGCGCCCTCGCTGATCGTGTAGGCTACGGACATAATTGCTGAGAGCCAAGCCCGGCCTTGATGTTCAAAAATCAGCCCCATAGCCAGAACCAGCATACCGAACAGATAGAAAAAAACAGCGTACCGGAATATGTTTTTGCTTCATGGTGTTGTCCCCGTCTTTTGAAAATGATTTATGTGATAACGTTTTCATTATACACCCTGCGATATAAAATTACTACAGCGATTCTTTTGACAAGTTCCGTGACATCTGCTCTCATTGCAGATAAAATTATCGGTCTGCCCTTTCATTTTCTGCAATGGTCGGGGTGCGATGCGCCGGATTTTCGTCGTTTTGCAAATGTTTGCACGGCCAAATTTGAACAAAAGCACGAAAATGTGTAACAATATATTGACAAATCTGAGCAACAGGAGTATATTTTGGGCATAAGATTTCTGGTGGAGCCGCAAAAACGCGGAAAATTCCATCGGAATTTATATTTGCTTTTTATTGCAAACGTTTGCAATAAAGATTCAGAACCGGACAACAAAGCAAAAAAAACGGTGCAGGCAGGGCAAGACCTCCCCATTTGCCCGCCCTCGCACTGAAAAAAGGAGGCAACGCCCGCACGCATTCCTTCCCCCGCAGCCCCGCGCGCTGACCACGGAAACCAACACAAAAATCAAAGGAGAGAACACTATGAAACGCATTGTATCCTTTGTTATGGCTGCCGGTATGGCTTTAAGTCTGGCCGCTTGCGGCGGCGCAGTCTCCGGCGCTTCCTCCACCAGCACGGTTGCCCCCGCTGCTTCCTCTGCAGCAACTGCCGACGACGGCGAGATTCTGATCGGCTGCCTGCAGGACATCACCGGCAACACCTCCGGCTTGGGTCTGTCCGTCCAGAAGGGCGCACAGGCTGCCGTCGATGAAATCAACGCCAACGGCGGCATCAACGGCAAAAAACTGATCGTAATGAACACCTACGACACCAAAGGGCGACGTCACCGAGGCTGTCAACTCCTACATCACCGCCGTGACCGTGGATCAGGTTTCCCTGATCGTCGGACCCCGGTTGCCAACATCGCCAACGCCATCAAGGAAACCTCCGAGGGGCTATGACGTACCCGTTGTCGGCCTGGCCATGGACCCCGCCTGCCAGACCAAGAGCGAGGGCGTTCCCTACAAGAATATGTTTGCTTTGCAGCCCAGCGCCACCACGCAGGGCGACATTATGGCAGCCTTTGCCGTAAGAACGGCTACAAGACCTTTGGCATCCTGTACAATCAGGAGAGAACGCTCCGTTTCCCTGCTGGCTCCCTTTGTGGATCGCCTTACTGAGGGACAACATCACCGTGGACGACAGCATGATCGTTGCCTACGGCGCTGCCGACACCGACTACAAGACCCCTGCTGCTGCCCCTGGTCAACGCCAATGTGGACGCCATCTACTGCCCCAACTACACCCAGCAGCTGGTTGCCATTGAAACCGCCGCTACCGAGGCTGGGCTACAAGGGCAAGATCATCACCGGTCTGGACGGCGCACCCGGCTTCAACACCACCTACGGCGGCGACTGCTCCAACATTTACTACATCAACAACATCAACACCGAGGACGAAACCATTGCCGCCAAGGGTTGCTGAGATTCAGAACGACGTCAGCGCCCCCAACAAGTACTTCCTGGGCTACGACATCGTGATGGCTGCCGCGGACTGCATCGCCAAGGTCGGCACCGACTACACTGCCCTGCACGACGCGCTGGAGAACCTGAGCTACGAGGGGCGTCACCGGCAAGATCACCATCGACCCCACCACCCATATGCCTACCGGTATGAGTATGTATATGTACACCTACGACAACCAGACTCCCGTTATGCTGGAGCAGTTTGCCGGCTAACCAACGTCTGCGCGCACTTTATCCGTAACATCTGAACAGGCAGCCCGCGGATCTGTACCGCCTTGGCGGGGCTGCCTGCTTTTTCTAGGAGGCAAATCAAGTTATGTCGCTGCAAGTCATCATAAACGGCATTGCAACCGGCTCGATCTACGCATTGATCGCCACCGGCTTTGCGCTGATTTTCAACGTTTTAAAAGTTTTTCCAACTTCTCCCCATGGTGCCACTATGACAGCGGCAGCATTTATCGCCTACTTTCTGGTTTCCAGCAAGGGGATGGGGCTGGTTCCCACCCTGCTGATTGCGGGTCTGGCAGGCGCGCTGATTTCGCTGTTCGGCGAGTTTGTCGGTTTCCGCCGCATTTTGAAAAAAACCACTCGGCACCCACCTATTTCTTTGTGTCCTCCATCACGCTGGGCACCTTGTACGAGGTCTTGTCACCATCAAGGCAGGCTCCAATTTCTTCAACTTCCCTTCCTTTTTTTAAAAACCCCACCGTCAATGTGGCAATGCTGGTCGTTTCCACCGGCGATTTAATGATGTTCGGCATCAGTGCCGTGGCGCTGATCGTTCTGGCGTATGTCATCCAGAAAACCCGTCTGGGTCGTGCGCTGCGCGCGGTTTCCTTTGACCGCGACACCGCCCAGCTGATGGGCATCGACTCCACCCGCATCATCCAGCTCGCCTTTGTCATTTCCGGCATTCTGGCCGGCATCGCAGGCGTGTTTTTGGGTATCAAGTACACCCTGTACCCCACCTTGGGCAGCCTTGTCGTCAAGGGCTTTATCGCCTCGGTCATCGGCGGCTTGGGCAGCCTGACCGGCGCCGTCATCGGCGCGCTGCTGCTGGGGATTCTGGAAACCCTTCTGCTGGCTGCACTGGGTTCCGGTTATTCTACCATTGCCGTATTCGCTGTTATGCTGGTTTTCCTGCTGATTCGTCCCCAGGGCATTGCCGGCAGCAACGTTCAGGAAAAAGCGTAAGGAGGATATCACACAATGAATGCACTTGTATCCAACGTACTTACGCAGGTTTTTATCACGCTGATTGCCGTATCCGGCATCTATGTGCTGACCGGCTTACCGGTATGTTCAGCCTGGGGCAGGCGGCGTTTATGGCCATCGGCTCCTATGTATCGGGGCTTTTGGTCATCCGTGCCCACGTTCCCTTTGCCTTGGCGGCGCTGCTGGCGGTCGCGGGGGGCAACGCTGATCGGCTATGTGATCGGCTACCCGTTGTCCGGCTGCGCCGTGACTATATCTCGCTGGTCACGCTGGGCTTCGGCGAGGCGATTGCCGCCCTGCTGAACCGTATGACCACCCTGACCGGCGGCGCGTCCGGTCTGACCGGCATCCCCGTCTGGTCGGGCTGCCGCTGGCGTTTGTTTCCGCCGTGCTTGCCATTGCGCTGGCAGCGTTTTTTCAAGACCAGCAAATACGGCCGCCAGTGCATCGCGCTGAAGGGCGACGAGCTGGCCGCCAAGGCGATGGGCATCAACGTGACCCGCGTCAAGATGATTGCCTTCCTGCTCAGCGTTGCGCTGACGAGCTACTCCGGCGTTTTGTACGCCTTCTATATGTCCTATGTGGATCCCACCGGCTTCGGCTGGAAAAAAGAGCGCCGACTGGGTCATTATGGTATTCTTTGGCGGCGTCAACAGCCTGACCGGTTCCACGCTGGGCGCCTTTATCCCTGAGCGCCCCGCCGCAGGCACTGCGCGGGCTGCAGAACTACCGCTACGTCATCTACGCCGTGCTGGTGCTGCTGATTTTGAACTTTAAGCCGTCCGGTCTGCTGGGCGAGTGGGAGCTTACGCCCCGCAACCTTCAACAAGCCTTTGCCAAATTGGGCAAAAGAACACTGCCAAAAAGGAGGGGTAAACCATGGCGCTGCTGGAAGTAAAAAACATTTATAAGAGCTTTGGCGGCGTCAAGGCGATACAGAACTTCTCCATTGAAGCGAACGCCGGGGAAATCCACGGCATTATCGGACCCAACGGCGCGGGCAAAACCACCATCTTCAACACCATTTCCGGCGTGTACACCGCCGACCAAGGCACCGTTGTGCTGGACGGCAAGGACATCACCAAGCTGGAGCAGTACAAAATCACCCGCCTTGGTATGGGACGCACCTTCCAGAATATCCGCCTGTTCAAGGGGCTGACCGTGGAAGAAAACGTGATGTGCGCCTTTGACCCCCAAAGCCGCTACAGCATCGTGGGCGGTTTGCTGCCCACCCCCAAGCGCCGCGACGAGGAAAAGCGCGGGCGCGAGCTGTGCGAAAATACCTGACGGTCGTGGGGATGCAGGACTACCTGCACGAGCGCCCGGAGAATCTTTCCCTACGGGATGCAGCGCCGCATTGAGATTGCCCGCGCCTTGATGTGCGAGCCGAAAATTTTGCTGCTGGACGAGCCTGCCGCCGGCTTGAACCCCACCGAGGTTGCCGAGCTAACCGGAGCTGATTCAGCGCATCAGCAAGGAGATCGGCTTCGGCATTTTGCTGATTGAGCATCGTCTGGAGCTGGTAATGAGCATTTCCGACAAGATTCATGTGCAGAACTTCGGCGAAACCATCGCCGTGGGTACCCCCGATGAGGTCCAGCACAATCCCGAGGTCATTGAGGCCTATCTGGCAAGGAGGAATAAACAATGGAACCTATGCTGAAGGTGACCGATCTGGCTGTCAGCTACGGTCGTAATGGAGGCGCTGCGCGGCATCAACGTGGAGGTGCATAAAGGGGCAGATCGTTTCCATCATTGGTGCCAACGGCGCAGGCAAAACCACGCTGCTGCGCACGATTTCCGGCTTGGTAAAGCCCAGGACCGGCACCGTGGAGTTTGAGGGCGCGCCCCTGCCCCCTGAAAAACCGAACAAGATTGTGGGCGCGGGGCGTGGTACACGTTCCCGAGGGACGCAAAGTGCTTTTCCGGCCTGACCATCCGCGACAACCTGCTGGTCGGCGGCTACCTTTTTAAAGGGCGGATTTGGAAAAAAAGACCTGCAGGATCAGTATAAGCGCTTCCCCATTCTGGAAAACGCAAAAATCAGTTTGCCGGCACCCTGTCCGGCGGCGAGCAGCAGATGCTGGCGGTTGCGCGCGGGCTGATGTCCCGCCCTAAGATTTTTCTGCTGGACGAACCTTCGATGGGTCTCGCGCCCATCATCGTGAACCAGATCTACGATTTGATCCGGCAGATCCGCGACTCAGGCATTACAGTGCTGCTGGTGGAACAGAACGCGCGCAAGGCGCTGGGGATTTGCGATTACGCTTATGTTCTGGAAAACGGCAAGATCAACCTGTCCGGCTCCGGCGATGAACTCCTGAAGTCCCGATGCCGTGCGCAAAGGCGTATCTGGGAGGCTGAGGTATGGCATACACACCTGATTTTGAATTGCCCACATCGGCGTCAACTGTGCGGATGCCGCACAGGCTGCTGAATGCGCCGAGCAAATTTGGTTTTGTTTCAATTGGCTGTGAACCCGGCCAAGGAAAGTGCGGATGCACGGTTTACCGGTACCCAAATCGAATGGATGAAAAAACCCGGGCGGGGCGAGCACGGACATCTTCGCCCTTTGCCACCGGCGATCTTCCCGCGGCCCGCCGCTATCTGGAGGAAAAAAAGGCTTTGCCTTGACGAGGACTCCGTCAAGCGGTTTCCCGACGGACGGATCCTGGTCATCTACGCCAAGGAGCAGATCGGCGGCTTTGCCATCCATCTGATGCAGAAATAACTCTTCACGCGGCACACCCGCAGAAAGTGAGCAAGTATATGATTCGTGAATGGAATGAGAATCCCTCGACCACCGCAATACCCTGCTGTACGCCATGGGCATTTCTGGGGAGGACGCCAAGCGCCCCATCATCGGTCCTGGTCAACACCTGGAACGAAATGAACCCCGGTCACTACCCCTTTGACAAGGCACTGATTGCCGAGATGAAGGAGGAGATCTACAAGCTGGGCGGTCTGGCGCTGGAATTGCCCATCAGCGGCATCTGCGACGGCATCTGCAGCAACACCCCGGCGACCGCTACACCCCTGCCGCCCCGCGATCTGGTTTCCAGCGAGGTGGAGATGGTCGCCAACCTGAATATGCTGGAGGGTATGGTCATTATGGCGACCTGCGACAAGGTCGTACCCGGTATGCTGATGGGCGCTGTGCGCGTGGATATCCCCACCGTGATGTTCACCGGCGGCTATATGGCGGCAGGGCATCGCTCGGACGGGCGTATGATTACCCTGACCCACACAAGCAGGCCCTACGCCGCCTATGTGGAGGCTCCATCACCCGCGAGGAGTGGGACGTTGTGCGCCACGCCTGCCCCACCCCGGCGCCTGCCCTTTATGGGTACCGCCCAGACGATGTGCGCCATGGCGGAAATTCTGGGCTTTGCCCCGCACGACAACGCCAGCACCCGCAGCCAGTCCGGAAAAATGGCACGAGCTGGCGCGGCAGGCTGCCCGGCAGGTCATGTACGCCTGGGAGCATGAGATTCGCCCCAGCGACATCCTGAGCCAGTCCAGCTTTGAAAACGTTGTGCGCTATATGATGGCGACCGGCGGCAGCACCAACAGCCTGCTGCACATCCCCGCGCTGGCACGGCAGGCAGACTTTGACATCACCCCGGAAACCTTTGACGCCATCAGCCGCGAGGTGCCGCTGCTCAGCACCATCTACCCCAACCACCCTACCTACACCATGGAGGACTTTGACGCCGCCGGCGGTATCGGTGCCGTGGTCAAGGAGCTGGCTGCTGCTGGTAAGATTGATACCGAGGCCAAGGGTATGTTCGGCACCATCGGTGATAAGGCTGCATGCAGAGAACAAGAACCATGATGTGATTCACACGGTGGCTGACCCCATTTATGACCACGGCGGTCTGGCAGTTCTGCACGGCAACATCGGCACCGACAGCGCCATTGTCAAGTTCAGCGCCGTGGACCCCGCCGCATGGAAGTTCAGCGGTCCTGCCAAGTGCTACGACTGGCACGCCATTTTGAAGGACGAAGTGGCAGGCGATCATCATCCGCTACGAGGGTCCCCAAGGGCGCGCCCGGTATGCCCCATATGGAAACCTTTATGGCGGCTGTGCTGGGCAAGGGGCTGGGCAGTCAGATTGCCTTGGTGTCTGACGGACGCTTCAGCAGTGCCACCGGCGGTCTTGCGATTGGTCATGTTTCCCCCCAAGCCTACGAAGGCGGCAATTTGGCATTGATTCAGGATGGGGATATGGTGTATATTGATATGAAGCCCGTACATTAAATGTAGATGTGAGCGAGGAGGAGTTCGCCCGCCGCAAGGAAAGCTGGAAGCCTATTGTCAAGCCCGCCACCGGGTGGCTGCAGCTTTTCCGCAAACAGTGTACCTCTGCACACCGCGGCGCTACCGTCTACTGGGATAAGGACTAAAGCATCGCAGCAGGAGCCTTCCTGCTTCCGATGGTATATCAATACAAAGCAGGGAGGAGTTCCCTATGAATCTCAAACAGGTCGCCGCTGTAGCAGGTGTGTCGGTAAGCACGGTTTCCCGCGTGCTGAACGGCAAAAGCTATGTCAACGAGGAAACGCGAAAAATCGTGACCGAAGCCATCCGCAAGACCAACTACCAGCCCAACGCGCTGGCACAAAGCCTGAAGATGGGGCGCAGCAATACAATTTGCCTGATGATTCCCTCCATCGAGAACCTGATGTTCCCCAAGCTGACCCGCGGCGTGGAGGATGAGGCGCGCAAAAACGGAATGACTGTTTTTCTGTGCAACACCGATGAGGACGCCGCCATTGAAAAATCCTATCTGAAACCATGAAGCAGCGCTGGATCGACGGGTTTATCGTCTGCTCGCTGAGCAGCGACGCCCCGCACATCCGCAGCCTGCGCGATGAAGGCTACCCCCCTTGTGCTGGTCAACCGTTTTGAGGAAAGCGACATCGGCAAGGTGGATACCGTCACCTCCGACAACTTCCAGATCGGCTACGATGCCACGCGCCATCTGGCGCGCATCGGGCATAAGCGCATTGCCATCGTCTGCGGGCGCGAGGAGCTGCTGCTCTACCGTGAGCGTCTGCGCGGCTACCGCAAGGCGCTTTCGGACAGCGGTCTGCCCGAACGGGAGGAGTACCTCCTGCGCGAAAGCGGCGGCAGCAATGGTTTTTATTATCAAATCCGTGAGCTGGCAGAGCAAGGGGCAGCTGCCCGACGCCATCTTCTGCACCAGTGACCCCAAAGGCGTTTGTGGTTATGCACGCGCTGCACGATATGGGGCTGCGCATTCCCGAGGATGTGGCGGTTATCGGCGTGGACAACGTCAGTATGTCCCGCCATGGTCGAGCCGCCGCTTTCCACAATGACGCAGCATCTGTACGATATGGGTATGGAGGCAGCCAACAAGCCTGATCCGCCAGATCGAATACAAGGACAAATACGGGGAGCTGCCCAAGCCGCAGCGTATGATTATGAACAGTGATCTGATTGTGCGGCGCTCCACCAAATAAAGGCAGCCCCAACGGAAAATGCTATGAACAAACTGGGTATCAATCTTTGGAACTGGGCGCCGGGGCTGTCCGACGCCTGCTGCGGTCTGCCGACCAAGGCAGCCGAAATGGGCTTTACCGCGCTGGAGCTGCCGATGACGCAGCCGCCGTAAGCCCGACCCTGCGCGATGAGGTGTGCGGCAGCGGGCTGGAGGTTTCGCTGTGCGCCGCCATGGGGGCAGGGCGCGATCTTTCGAGCTTTGACGCCGATGTGCGCGCCGCCACCATGCAATACCTGACCGACTGCCTGCAAACGGGTGCCGCACTGGGTGCCGTGGTGCTGGCGGGTCCCCTGGCATGCAGGGGGCGGCAAGCGCCACACCCTGCCCCCGGCGGAGGCTGCCCGCGAATGGGAGCTGGCTGTCACCGGTCTGCAGGAGCTGGCGCGCCGCGCCAAGGAGTGCGGCATCCGCCTTGCCCTGGAGCCGCTGAACCGCTACCGCACCAGTGTCATCAACACAGTGGAGCAGCTGCTGCCCCTGCTGGCGGATATCGGCTGCGGCAATGTGGGCATCCACTACGACACCTACCACGCCTGCTTGGAGGAGGCGGACCTGCTTGCTTCGCTGGAAACGGCGCTGAAAAGCGGCAGGGTGACCCACTTCCACGCCTGCGCCAACAACCGCGGCGCACCGGGTGACGGCATTGTGCCGTGGGATGCCGTGATGCAGCTGCTGAAGCAGTACGGCTACGCCGGGCATATCACGATGGAAACCTTTGCCCCGGGCGGGCTGGACGCCAGCTGGGTCAACGTACACGGCACCCCCGATGAGGTTGCCCTGCGCGGTCTGCATTTTTCTGCAACGCTATTTTTAAAGGAGGCTTTTTGCCATGGATGAAATTATGAACCGTATCGGCGAAGTATATGAGCCTTTTAAAGTACACTTTTTGCATAAGCCCGTCCGCCCGCTGGCACCGGACGAGGTGCTTGTCAAGGTGCGTGCCAGCGCCATCTGCGGCAGCGATCTGCACATTGCGCGCGGGCTGCACCCGTCTGCCCGCTGCCCGTGACCATCGGGCATGGAGTTTTCCGGCGATGTGGTTGCCATCGGCAGCGAGGTCACCAAGGCGCGCCTCGGCGAGCGCGTGACCGTGGAGCCCTGCATCGTCTGCGGCAAGTGCGACGCCTGCCGCCACGGGCAGTACGGCTACTGCGAGCATATCAGCTTTACCTACCGCAACGGCGACGGTGCCATGGCGGACTATGTCGTGGTCAAGGAACCGTATGTCTACGAGCTGCCCGACTACCTGAGCTACGAAACCGGCGCACTGATCGAGCCGCTGTCGGTTGCCACCCACGCCGTGCGCCGCGCCGACATCCGTCTGGGCGAAACGGTGCTGATCATTGGTGCCGGTGCCATCGGTATGCGATGGTGGCCGCCATGTGCCGCCGCAGCGGTGCCGCCGAGGTCATCATCGCCGATTTCTCTGACCAGCGGCTGGAAATGGCAAAAAGCAGGTCGGTGCCACCGTTACCGTGAACAGCGGCAAGGAAGATTTAGAGCAGGCGGTCGCCCGCCTGACCGACGGCAAGGGCGTGGACAAAAGCTTTGAGTGCGTGGGACGCGAAAGCTGCTTTTTGCAGGCCATTATGACGCTGAAGCGCAACGGCACGGCGACCATCATCGGCATTTATGAAAAGCCGCAGATCCAGATCCCCGCCAGCCGCTTTGTCACCCACGAGGGTAATTCATGTGCAGGGCGCGCAGGGCTGTGCTGATTTCCCCATTGCAATTGCCGCCGCCCGCGATATCCCGCTGGAAAAATTTATCACCCACACCTTCCCGCTGGAGCAATTGCAGCAGGCGCTGGATACCGCACTGGACAGCAAGAGCGGCAGCATCAAAGGTGATCCTGAAGCCGTAACGGACTTACTGCAAGGAGAAAAATTATGCCACACGAAAAAATTCCACTATAAATCGTTAGAAGAAGTCGAGCAGCGCGCCGCCGAGCTGGGCGTCAGCCTGCCCTTTGCCGTTGACACCCACTGCCTTGCCTACCCGCTGCAGGTGCGCAACATCACCTTTCCGAACCGGCTGGGCATCGCCCCCATGGAGGTGCCGACTCTCACGCCGGAGGGCGCCACCTCTGCCTACACCGTGCGCCGCTACGTCAACGAAGCCATCGGCGGCAGCGCTGTGATCTGGTTTGAGGCCATTTCCATCGTGGAGGAAGGGCGTTCCTCCCAAACGCAGCTGCTGCTGACCCGCGACACGCTGGACGAAATTCAAAAAATGACCGCCGCGGTCAAGGAGGCCGGCATCAAGGCGAACGGCTATGCGCCGTACCTGATCATGCAGGCGAACCACGGCGGGCGGTACTCCAACCCCGGCAACAAGCCCGCCCCGATGATCGCCTACCGCCACCCGATTCTGGAGCAGTACCGCGCCGCCGATGATTCCTGCATTGTCGGCGACGACTACCTGAAGGGTCTGGAGGTCAAATTCGGCGAGGCAACCCAACTTGCCAAGGAAGCAGGCTTTGACGCGGTGGACATCAAGAGCTGCCACGGCTACCTGCTGGCAGAGCTGGCATCACGCCTACAACCGCCCCGGCGCGTACGGCGGCAGCTTTGAAAACCGCTTCCGCCTGCTCAAAAACGGCATCCGCGCCGCCAAGGTGTACGAGGACGACCACTTTATGGTCACCGCCCGCCTTGGCATCTACGACGGTTACGCCTACCCGGGGGCTTCGGCGTCAGCCCGAAAGCGGCACCACCCCCCGATCTGACCGAGCCGAAGCGTCTGGTGCGCGAGCTGCACGACGAGCTGGGCGTGGATATGGTCGACTTGACCATGGGCAACCCCTACGCCACCACCCATGTGACCCGCCCGTTCGACTTTTGGCAAGTATGAACCGGACGAGCATCCCCTTGTGGGTCTTGCCCGGATGATCCACGGCATCGGCGAGGTCAAAAGCAGTGCCATGGAGATGTCTGGGCATCCGCCCCCAGCTACCTGCGCGCCTACGCCGACCTGTTTACCGCCGGTGCCGTGGGAGGAAGGGCTGTGCGACGGTATGCTGTTTGACGTATGGCATTTGCCGACCCGGATTTTGCCAACGAGATCTTGAAAAAAACGGGCGCATTGACCCCAAGCACGTCTGCCTGACCTGCGGCAAGTGCGGGGATCTGATCCGCGCACACAAGCCCACGGGCTGCGTAATCCGCGATGCCAAGACCTTTATGCCGTTCTACAAGGAATTTTGGAGATCAAAAAACAGCCCGCCAACTTCCGCGGCTGATAAGGAGTAAATGGGTATGAAAAAACTGCCATCGTCACCGGCTCCAGCCGTGGTATCGCTTTGCCATTGCCCGGCAGCTGGGGTTGGACGGATACAACATTGTGATGGTCGCCACCGGCGCGCAGGAAAAAACCAGCCCGCACTGGATACGCTGCAGGCCCTTGGCATTGATTGCGCCTATGTGCAGGCGAACATCGGCTGCACCGATGACCGCAAAAAATTCTGGACACCGCGCTGGCTGCCTTTGGGCGGGTGGATGCTGGTCAACAACGCCGGCGTCGCACCCAAGGTCCGCGCCGACCTTTTGGATATGAGCGAGGAAAGCTTCGACTATGTGGTGGGCATCAACACCAAGGGCAATATGTTCCTGACGCAGCTTGTCGCCAAGCAGATGATTGCCCAGAGCCGGTGGATGGACGCAAAGGGCGCGATTGTCAATGTGTCCAGCTGCAGCTGGTGGTGTCCTCCACCAACCGCGGCGAATACTGCGTGGTCCAAGGCAGGCGTGTCGATGCTGACGACTCTGTACGCCGACCGCCTTGCCGCCGAGGGTATCCTTGTCAACGAGGTGCGCCCCGGTGTGATTGCCACCGATATGACCAGCAGGTGCAGAGCAAGTACGATTCCCTGATCCCGAAACGGCACCTTCCCATTGCCCGCTGGGGTACGCCGGAGGATGTAGCCGGTGCGGTCAGCCTGCTGTGCAGCGACCGTCTGCGCTACACCACGGGCAACTACCTTGACGTGGACGGTGGGTTCCACATCCAACGCCTGTAAGGAAATTTGCGATGGAACACGAAATTTTTACCACCGGGGCATACACGGCAAAGGTGTACCGCTGCAACACCGCCGTGGTCGGCGGCGGCGCGGCAGGCTTTAACGCCGCCGAACCGCCTGTGGCAGCTGGGGCAGCACGACATTGTGCTGGTCACCGAAAACCGCGCGGGCGGCACCAGCCGCAACACCGGCAGCGACAAACAGACCTACTACAAGCTGACCCTCTCCGGCGGCGAGGCCGGACAGCGTGCGCAGAAATGGCAGACACACTGTTTGCCGGGCGCTGCGTGGACGGCGACCTTGCCTGTGCGAGGCGGCGCTTTCCGAGCCAGTGCTTTTAAAGCTGGTCGAGCTGGGCGTGCCGTTCCCCCGCAACCGCTACGGCGAGTACATCGGCTACAAGACCGACCACGACTCGCTCCGCCGTGCGACGAGCGTAGGTCCCTACACCAGCAAACAGATGACCGAATGTCTGGAGGCTGCTGTGCAGGCCAAGGGCGTGCCGATGCTGGACAAGACCCAGGTTATCAAAATCTGACAAACGGCGGCACGGTCTGCGGGCTGCTTTGCCTGAACGCGACCGCGCAAAACGACGCCGACCACTTTGTTTTGATCCGCTGCAAAAACGTTATCTGGGCCACCGGCAGCGGCTGGTATGTACGCCGACAGCGTCTATCCCTTCAGCCAGTATGGGGCCACGGGGCTTGCGCTGGAGGCGGGTGCCAAAGGGAAAACCTGACCGAATGGCAGTACGGGCTTGCCTCCGTTGCGCCGCGCTGGAATGTTTCCGGCACCTATATGCAGGTGCTGCCGCGGTCTACTCCGCAGCGGCGGACGGCAGCGATGAGCGCGAGTTTTTGATGGACTTCTTTACCGACGCCCACGACATGCTGAGCAAGTTGTTTTTGAAGGGCTACCAGTGGCCCTTTGATGTGCGCAAGGTTGCCGGCGGCAGCTCCATCATTGACATTCTGGTGTATCTGGAAACCTGCAAGGGCCGTAAAGTCTATCTTGATTACCGCACAAACCCTGCGGACGGCGAGTTTAGCTATGACGACTTGCTGCCCGAGGCGCACGAGTACCTGACCCGCGCCGGTGCCTGCTTCGGCACGCCCATCCGAGCGTCTGGCGCATATGAACCAGCCTGCCATCGATTTTTTACCGTGATAAGGGTGTGGATTTGTACACCCAGCCGTTGGAAATTGCCCTCTGCGCCCAGCATAACAACGGCGGCATTGGCATCGACTGCTGGTGGCAGACCGACGTGAAAGGCCTGTTTGCCGTGGGTGAAGCCGCTGCCAGCCACGGCGTCTACCGCCCCCGGCGGCATGAACGCCGGGCAGGTGGGCAGTACCCGCGCGGCACAGTACATTGCCGCCCGCTGCCGGGGCGCGACGTCTGCTGGTTTTTGACGTGGCAGCATCCGCAGCCCCTGGCCGAGATGGCTGCGCTGGCGGATGCCTGCCGCGCCGATACCGGCAATGTGCGCGCCCTGTGGCAGCACGCCGCCGAGGAAATGAGCCGCTGCGGTGCCGCCATACGCGACCCCGCGCAGATACGCGCCTACGGCAAACAGGTGGAAGCGCAGCTTTGCCGGCTTTGCCAAAACGGTCCAAAGGCGGGCAGCCGTACCGAGCTTGCCATGGTGTACCGCCTGCGCGATATGCTGCTGAGCCAGCACGCCTACCTGACCGCCATGGCGGACTATACCGCCCACGGCGGCAAAAGCCCCGCGGCAGCGCCCCTGTACACCGATCTGACGGGTGGCATCAAGCCGTTCGCCCAACTGCCGGACACCTTCACCTTTGCCCTGGACGAAGCCGAAGCCCCGCTGATTCAGGAGCTTTGTGGTTCGAGGACGGCACCTGCCACCAGATGGCGCGCTCCGCGCCCCATCCCCCTGAAGATGACGACTTTTGAAAACGTCTGGCGCAGCTACCGCGAAACCGGCAACATATACTAAAAGCAAGCGCAGCTTTCGTGAAGAACTGCGCTTTGTAAAAGAGTGGGAACTTTGTTTACTATCAAACGGCGGGAGCTGAACCCCACCGTAACCGAACTTTTGCATCCATGCGCCGCTCATTGCCAAGAAGGCAAAAGGCCGGTCAGTTCATCATTGTCCGCGCGAAGGAAGATTCCAGCGCATCCCCTGACCATCGCCGGGTTTGACCGCGAAGCCGGCACCGTTTCTATCATTTTCCAGGTCGTCGGCGCAGGTACCATGCAGCTCAACTCCCTCAAAGAGGGCGAGGCCGTGCATGACTTTGTGGGACCCTTGGGCAAGGCCACCGAGATCGAGGGCCTGAAAAACGTCTGCGTCGTCGGCGGCGGCGTCGGCTGTGCTATCGCACTGCCCATCGCCCAGGCACTGCATGCTCAGGGCACCAAGGTTACTGGCATTGTCGGTTTCCGCAACAAGGACCTGGTCATCCTCGAGGATGAGTTCCGCGCCTGCTGCGATGAGTTTATCATTATGACCGACGACGGCTCCTACGGCGAGAAGGGCGTTGTCACCGCGCCGCTGGAAAAGAAGATTGTCGAGGGTGCGAACTTTGACGAGGTCATCACCATCGGACCCCTGATCATGATGAAATTCGTCGTCAAGACCACCAAGCCCCACAATGTCAAGACCGTTGTCTCTATGAACCCCATCATGGTCGACGGCACCGGTATGTGCGGCGGCTGCCGCCTGACCGTGGGCGGGCAGACCAAGTTTGCCTGCGTGGACGGCCCCGATTTTGACGGCTTTGAGGTCGATTTTGACGAGGCTATGCACCGCGGCACGATGTACAAGCCCTTTGAGGCACACGCCCGCGAGGCCGAGTGCAATTTGCTGAAGCAGGAGGTGCAGTGATTATGCCGAACATGGATCCGAAAAAGTGCCCCATGCCCAGCCAGGAGCCGAACGTCCGCAACAAAAACTTTAAAGAGGTGGCTCTGGGCTACACCGAGGAAATGGCGGTAAACGAGGCGCAGCGCTGCCTGCACTGCAAGAACCACCCTGCCGCAGCGGCTGCCCCGTTGAAATTGATATTCCCGGCTTCATCAAGCACGTTGCCGAGGGCGACTTTGAGGCCGCTTACAACGTGATTGCCCAGTCCAGCGCGCTGCCCGCCGTCTGCGGCCGCGTCTGCCCGCAGGAGCACCAGTGCGAAGGCAAGTGCGTCCGCGGCATCAAGGGCGAGGCCGTCGGCATTGGCCGCTTGGAGCGCTTTGTCGCCGATTGGTACCGCAACAACGTACATACCAAGCCCACCGCCCCCGCGCCCAATGGCCACAAGGTCGCTGTTATCGGCGCAGGCCCGTCCGGCCTGACCGTCGCGGGCGATCTGGCCAAAACTCGGCTATGAGGTCACCGTCTACGAGGCCCTGCACGTTGCGGGCGGCGTGTTGATGTACGGCATCCCCGAGTTCCGTCTGCCCAAGGACATCGTCCAGCACGAGGTCGAGGGCCTGAAGGAGCTGGGTGTTGACATCGATTGACGAACATGGTCATCGGTAAAGTCCTGACCATCGACGAGCTGATGAACGACTACGGCTTTGAGGCCGTCTATGTCGCGTCCGGTGCCGGTCTGCCCGCTTTATGGGCATCCCGGCGAGGCCTGAACGGCGTCTACTCCGCCAACGAGTACCTCACCCGCGTGAACCTGATGAAGGCTTACAAAGAGGATTCCCGCCCCGCCCATCATGAAGAGCAAGGCTCCGTTGCCGTTGTCGGCGGCGGCAACGTCGCCATGGACGCTGCCCGTTGCGCCAAGCGTCTGGGTGCCGAGAATGTCTACATCGTTTACTACCGCCACGGCATGGCCGAGCTGCCTGCCCGTAAGGAGGAGGTCGAGCACGCCGAGGGGAGGGGGCATCGTCTTTTAAGACGCTGACGAACCCGACGGAAGTGCTGGGCGACGAGACGGCTGGGTCAAGGGTATGACCTGCGTGGAGATGGAGCTGGGTGAGCCGGATGCTTCCGGCCGCCGCCGTCCCATCGTCAAGGAGGGCAGCGAGTTCGTTCTGAACGTTGATACGATGATCATGGCATTGGGTACCAGCCCCAACCCGCTGATCCGCTCCACCACGCCGGGTCTGGACGCCGACAAGCACGGCTGCCTGATCCCAACGGTCCCGACGGCCTGACGAGCCGCCCGTGGTCTACCCGACGCTGTCCCGGTGCCGCCAGGTGCCGCCACGGTCATTCTGGCGCCAAGGACTCTTAGAGTTTGGCGGGTGCTTTTTTGTTTGTGGCACCGGGCGGCAGCCTATCCAGCGTGACAAGACCATAAACGACAACTATTACCTGCTGACACTGGCAGCAATTGCAAAAGAAATCCGGCAGCGCGGTTGCCGCCCGAATGCTCGGTGCGCATTGCGGCGGGGCTGCCGCTGACCAGCTTTGGGCGCGACAAACCCAAGTTCAAAGATTATCTGCTGCGAAGCAACCAGCCTGTGAACTACAAGTTCGAGGGTGTGGAGTACAGCATCACTATCGAAGAAGTTGCCGTCTTCCCCCAAGGCTACGCCGCCCTTATGACCGAAACCGGGCTGTTGCAGGACGAACCATCAATGCTCCTCATGGATTTGGGCGGCTGGACGGTGGATCTTATGCGCATCGACAACGCCATCCCTGCAGCTGATACTGCGCACAGCTTGAACTCGGCATGATCCGCTGTGTAGATGATATCCGGGAACAGGTGCGGCGTGAAACCGGGCTGTCCCTCACGGATGCCCAAATCGAAAATATGCTGGCGGGTCAGCCCTGCACGGTCAGCGATGCGGTGCGCGACATTGTAAACCGACAGGGTCGCAAGTACACCGAACATCTGCTCTCCGCCACGATGGAAGCCGGCTTCGACCTGCACGCCATCCCCGCTGCTGCTGGGCGGCGGCGCATCGGTGGTGAGCCGCCACCTCAGTCCCAAGGACGCGCTTTGTAAGACGATTTTCCTGCTGGACGATAAGGTGAACGCCGTCGGGTTCGAGCGTGCGTTGACCGCCGTGTCGCGCCGCAAAAGCGAGGCATGAAACGCCCGCAGTACGTTTTTCGTCCAAACCTTAGCGAACCGCAGCACCGCCGCGCATGGGCGTTGCTGCAGCAAGTGCCGCCTGCCAAACGCAAAGAGTTTCTGGTACAGAGCATCCTTGCGACAGAACAGACAGATAGGCTGGAGAAAAGCATCCGCAAGGTTGTGCGAGAGGAGTTGCAGGCAGTCAACATAACCGGCGCTGTTCCAAGCCCACTGTCAGAGAATGCTATACCAGACTCTGCGCTCGATTTCCTGAAAAGACTAACTATTAAAAGTCAAGCCCCAAAACAAAATTTTCGAGAGAAATTTTGAGGTGGTGAAAATTGGTATAGCAAACAAGAGCATCCGTTGTCGGATACTCGCTCCGTATAAAATCGCACGCTTAATAATCAGCTAAGAAGGCTTTCCAGAACGCTGCATAGCAAAAATAAGCCTTACCAGCTTTTTAGCAGCATGAGAGATGGCAACATTGTAATGCTTTCCCTCAGAACGCTTCTTTTCAAGATAGGCCGAGAATGTAGGACACCAAAGGCAAACATATTTGGCGGCATTGAAAAGAGCATATCGCAAATATCTGGAGCCACGCTTTTCCA